>SESB01001524.1_pt1 | contig 14930 bp, 18 predicted proteins | sample 3171441 | NCBI WGS metagenome assembly SESB01 (sample SAMN06051867, study PRJNA518727) | freshwater metagenome | biome: subpolar coniferous forest; feature: holomictic lake; material: water; isolation source: holomictic Lake 227, 6 m depth | place: Canada: near Kenora, Ontario | collected...
TAGCCCATTCCTAAAAATAGGTCGGAAATTTCGTTAGTCAAAATTGTAAGTGGATGTAATCCACCAACAGGAGTACGCCTACCAGGAAGAGTTACATCGACCCGTTCCTCTTCTAAAATTCGCCGATCGCGCTCAACTTCGAGTTCGATTTCACGAGCGTCATACACAGTATTCACGCGAGCTCGCTCAACTCCAATAATCTTGCCGAATTCGGCTCGATCTTCCTTGGGCATCGTCGCTAAAGCTTGATTGGCCTTGGCGAGTTCGGAGCGATCCCCAACATGTTCAATTCGAACGGCTTTTAACTCTTCAAGGTTCTTTGCGTTTTTGATGGCGGTAATCGCCAAATCGGCGGCGGCAACGAGAGAGCTAGTTGTAAGCGACATAATGAGCGGAGTCTACCGATAGCCTCTGGTTAGCAGTGTCCTATTTAGGCGTGGCTTGAATTATCCCGCAATTAAACATTGCAATCGCGGCGGCGCTGGCAACATTCAAACTCTCCGAATGACCAAGCATTGGAATATTGACCCGTTCGACCGATTCGGGAAGTTCTGGAAGACCCCGAGCCTCGTTGCCGAAGATAAGAATGGTTTTCGCTGAAGCTTCTAGATCAAGAATGCTTCGAGAGCCATCGCCAGCAAAGGCGGTGGTCATAAAACCGCCTTCGGTAGCGAATTCAAGTAGCTCGGTTAGCTCGATACCCTCGACTACCGGAATGTGCCAGAGCGAACCAACCGTCGCGCGAACTGTCTTTGGGCTGTAAGTATCAACGCTGCGCGGCGAGAAGACCACGGCATCAAACCCGCAGGCATCGGCGGTGCGGATCACTGTTCCGGAATTGCCCGGATCCTGAATCTCCCAAAAATAGGCGATGCGTTTTGGAGCTAATTGGCCGATTTTATAAAGTGTGAATTCGGTATAGGCGCAAAGAGCCAAGATCCCTTGTGGGCTTTCGGTATCGGCCATAGCCGCCATGACCTCATCAGAGACTGGAAAGAGATCAACGGCATCTAATAACTCATCAGAAATTTCGGCTTCTAACTTTGCGAGTCCAACCTGGGTGACATAAAGCTTTTCAATTCTTGGCGCCTGCGGAAATTTCGGCGAGAACGCTTCTCGAACGGTTTGCAACCCATCGGCGATAAAGACCTTATCGGTCTGTCGAAATTTTTTACCTCGAGAACCCAAAAGAGCCTTCACCCTCTCGACATGCGGAGAGTGAAGGCTCGTTATTAGTGAATTAGGCATTGATTACGTGCTTGCGAGCAATTTCAACCAACTGCGCGAATGCGGCAGGTTCGTTGGTTGCAAGTTCAGCAAGTACGCGACGATCTACTTCTATTCCGGCACCCTTAAGGCCCTGGATGAAGCGGTTATAGGTAAGTCCATTTTCGCGGGCGCCAGCGTTAATGCGCTGAATCCAAAGTTTGCGAAAATCACCCTTGCGATCTTTGCGATCGTTGAAAGCGTAGACGAGGGAGTGAGTTACCTGCTCCTTGGCCTTTGAAAATAGGCGCGAACGTTGACCGCGATAACCCGCAGCTCGTTCTAGTGTTGTACGACGCTTCTTGGCGGCATGGACGCCACGTTTTACTCTTGCCATGGTCTATTTCTCCCCTGTCCTTATTTCAAACCGAGCATACGTTTTGCAGTTACTGATGAAGGAGCACTTGCTGTGGCATCCTTGCTGAGTCGACGAGTCACGCGTGATGACTTGTGCTCCAAAAGGTGGCGCTTGCCGGCGCGCTCGTGCATGACTTTTCCGGTACCAGTAAGACGGAATGTCTTCTTGGCGCCACTGTGAGTCTTCATCTTTGGCATCTGTTGCTCCCTAACCTCGTGACTTTTCTAGTAGATCAATTACAAGTTCTCTTAAAAATTACTTTACTTCTTCGCTCTCCGTGCTTTCGGAATTCGGTTCTTCAACAACTGAGCTCTTCTTAGCGGCTCGTTGTTGTGCAACGGCCTGATTCTTCTTTACTACTGGACCAAGAACCATCGTCATATTTCGACCCTCTTGTTTAGGGGCGAACTCAACGAAAGCAATTTCAGAAAGGCTCTCCGACAATTTCATGAGCAAGCGATACCCGATCTCGGGACGAGCTTGTTCGCGACCGCGGAATTGAATAGTTACCTTTACCTTGTCGCCACTTTTAAGAAACTTTTCGATATGGGATCGCTTAGTTTCATAATCATGTGGCTCGATCTTTGGTCGAAGTCGCATCTCCTTGACCACAATGTGGGTCTGGTTCTGTCGGGCCTCACGTGCTTTTTGTGCGATCTCGTATTTGTACTTACCGAAATCCATCACTTTACAAACGGGAGGTTTGGCTTCTGGAGCAATCTCGACGAGGTCTAGTCCGACCTCTTCTGCCATGCGCAATGCGGTGTCAATATCGACAACCCCAATTTGCTCTCCATCAAAACCAATCAGACGAACTTCCGGAGTCCGGATTCGATCGTTGATACGTGGCTCGGTGCTGATAACTGCCCCTTCCTTGTTGAACACCTGAGATAAGAATTCTTATTCAGGGCAAAAGGAGACAGCCGCACAATTAAAGGCTCATAAAAGACCCTGGCTAAACCAGAGCCTATTTCGAACTTCAAATGACCTGTCCGCCAGAAGCGAGAAGGTGGGAGCGGCTAACTCCACTTGGTTGCCTTAGGGTACCCGAAAGCCATGATTAAGCGAAAACGGGGCAAGCTGAGTTAGCCACCGATAGCGTGGACGCCACCATCGACATGGATGATCTCGCCTGTGGTCTTTGGGAACCAATCCGAAAGCAAGGCGACAGCGCCCTGGGCCGCTGGAATTGGGTCGGTCACATCCCACTTTAACGGAGCCCTGGAATCCCAAACTGTCTCAAACTGTTCAAAACCTGGGATTGATTTGGCGGCAATAGTCTTAATTGGGCCAGCTGCAATTAGGTTAATCCGGACATTCTCCTTGCCGAGGTCTCGAGCTAAATATCGGGAGGTAGATTCTAGCGCCGCCTTCGCCACACCCATCCAGTCGTATTTTGGCCAAGCAACCTGAGCATCAAAATCCATGCCCACGACGCTGGCCCCATTTGGACCAGTAAAAAGCGGTCTTGCCGCCATCGTCAAAGATTTGAGCGAGAAGGCCGAAACATGAACTGCTACCGCCACATCTTCCCAAACGGTATTTAGGAAATTTCCACCCAAGGCCGCTTCGGGTGCAAATCCAATTGAATGAACCACGCCATCTAGGTGCGGAACAAATTCTTTAACCTTCGCCGCAAGTTCGGTCAAATGAGCTTCGTTAGTTACATCAAGTTCAATTACTGGTGCTGGAGCGGGAAGTCGAGCGGCAATTCGAGTGGTTAAACTCAACGCCCGCCCAAAGGAGGTAAGAATTACGGTTGCGCCTTCTTCTTGGGCAAGTCGGGCGATGTGAAAGGCAATTGAGGAGTCGGTAAGGACTCCAGTCACCAAAATATTCTTGCCGGCCAAAATTCCCATCTTTAGTGCCCCATTCCTAATCCGCCATCTACTGGAATTACCGCTCCGGTGATGTAACTGGCAGCCGGTGCTGCCAAGAAAGTTACGACGCCTGCCACTTCTGCTGGAGTGCAGAGTCGCTGCAGCGGAACTGCCCCGACTATTTCTTTCCGACGATCTTCGCTTAGAACTGCCGTCATGTCGGTCTCGACAAAACCTGGGGCCACAACGTTTGCGGTAATCCCCCGACTTCCAAGTTCGCGCGCAAAGGATCGCGCCATCCCTACTAAGCCACTTTTAGTAGCCGCGTAATTAACCTGACCAGCTGAACCCAAAGCACCAACGACCGAACCAACAAAGATCATTCGACCAGAGCGCTTCTTTAACATTCCGCGCGTTGCCGCACGCGCCACTCGAAAGGCACCGGTCAAATTGGTATCGACCACGTCAATGAAATCCTCATCGCTCATCCGCATCACCAGACCATCTCTGGTTATACCCGCGTTCGCCACCAAGATATCCACGGAGCCGTAATTTGCTTCGATCTCTTTGAATGCCAGATCCACGCTAGTGGTGTCAGTGACATCCATTTGTACCGCGAGCAAACCCGCTGGGGCGGTGCCGCTGCGATTGGTGATTATCACGGTGTCGCCCAAAAGTTTAAATGCTTCGGCAATGGCCAGTCCAATTCCTCGGTTTCCGCCAGTGACTAAGACGACCCGAGGCGAAATCTCTTGCTCTGGTGCGTTCATAAGAGGTGAACTTACCCGTTACCGACGCGTACCCAAAGCCTGCCACCGCCATAAAAAGAAAAGTCTCCCCATAGTCAATAGGCTTCAGACATGTTCAAGCGCGATAACGCCCCACACGAGCCAGAAATGGTCTCAATTACCACGGCACAAGAGTCGCTTACAATCAATCAAGCCGGCAGGGCTCGTCGGTATTTCATATCGATGATGATCAGGACGCTTTGTTTTATCCTGACTGTCGTGCTTCCTAGCCCATACCGTTGGATTGCACTCTTCGGGGCGGTAGTACTTCCTTATGTGGCTGTAGTCGTTGCCAACGCTGGCCGAGAGAACTCCTCCAGAGGTGAAGCAATTATTATTGATAGTCAAAAGAGTATTAATTAGGTGAGACGCTTCTTCTCCCCCGTCGGATTATTCCAAAGTTTTGTAGCGCTAGTTCTGATTGGGCTATGTCTCATCGCCGGACAGTGGCAATTTCATAAGGGTCAAACACGGGCAAACCAGAACAGCATTATTACCAAAAATCAATTGCATCCAGCTGTAGACGAAGCCACCATTGCCAACGGCGATCCAATTGCCAATCAGTGGCGCCTAATGAAACTTGATGGCAGGTTCTTGCCCGGCCACGAGCTCCTTCTTAGAAATCGTTACTTCGAAGGTCGCTATGGCTTTGAGGTATTAGACCTTTTTAGTGCAACATCGGGTAAGAACTATTGGATCGATCGTGGCTGGGTAAAAGCGGGAGTAGCGGCCAATATTGCGCCAATTGTTCCAGCACTTATTTACGATCCGACTTCGTTAGTGGTTCGTATTCGCGCTGACGATATCAGCCGCCAAGTCGAAGGCTCTCTTTTCGCATTGCCCGGAACTAAACGTGTAACAGTCGATCTTTCCAACGTACAAAAGATGCCGGCCCTTCCCTACTATGTAGATCTTATTTCGAGTGAGAATCCGAAAATTTCACCGCTAACTTCGATTACGCTCCCAGATTTAACTGGCGGGCCACATTTCGCCTACGCCTTGCAATGGTTAGCCTTCGCCTGCCTAATTTTGGTCGGAAGGATTTTGCTCTTCCGCGAAACTAAGTGATTGTCTCTGATAAAGATCGAAGTACAAACCCTTCTTGCTAACCAGCTCATCGTGTTTACCACGTTCGACAATTAAGCCATTCTCAAGAACTAAGATTTGATCGGCTTGTTGAATAGTTGAAAGCCTGTGAGCGATCACGATGCTGGTTCGGTTGACTAGCGCACTCTTCAGAGCTGCCTGGACTAGCGCTTCGTTCTCAGAATCCAGATGAGCAGTTGCTTCATCCAAAATTACAATGCTTGGCGCTTTCAGCAATAACCGCGCGATCGCAAGTCTTTGCTTTTCCCCGCCAGATAAGCGGTGCCCTCGCTCGCCGACTATGGTGTCGAAGCCATTGGGCAAGCTTTGAATAAAATCCCAAATTTGAGCGGACTCACATGCTTGCTGCATTTGGGCATCAGTGGCATCTGGTTTCGCATACCTTAGATTGGCTGCAATGCTGTCGTGAAACATGTGAGAGTCTTGCGTGACCACGCCAATTTGGTGACGCAAAGAGTTAATGGAATAGCTTCGAATATCAACACCATTTATTAATATCGATCCATCGGTCACATCGTAGAGTCTCGGTACTAGCCCTGAAATCGTGCTTTTCCCAGCGCCAGACGGGCCAACGATCGCAGTTAGCGACCCGGGCTCTACTTCAAAGGAAATTCCCTTAAGCACTTGACCGCTATCGACCATTTCGGCTTTTGCAACCATCTCTAACGAAGCTAGAGAAATCTCAGCAGCCGTCGGGTAGGCAAATTTAACTTCATTGAATTTAATTGTTGGTCGATCCTCGCCCAAAGTCATCGCAGTCGGCAAGTCTTTAACCATCGGCTCAAGATCTAGCAATTCAAAAACTCGCTCAAACGAGACCAAAGCCGTCATCACATCTACCCGAACATTAGAAAGTGCAGTTATAGGTCCATAAAGTCGGGCCAGGAGGGCAGTTATTGCTAACAGGGTGCCGATCGAAATCTTTTGAGAGATTGCAAGGTGACCGCCAATACCGTACGCAACTGCGGTCGCAACGGCCGCAATGGAAGTCAACGCAATAAAAAAAATGCGATTCAGAAGAGCAATTGTGATTCCCATATCAGCAACTCTTCGAGCGCGAGCGGAAAAAATATCACGTTCGCTTTTGGAATCTCCGTAAAGCGATACCAGGAGTGCGCCTGAAACATTGAAACGCTCAGTCATGGTGGCTGACATCTCGGCGTTAAGTTGGAAAGATTGTCTGGTGTAACTCTGAAGTTTTCTGCCAACCCATTTGGTCGGGATGAGGAAGACTGGGAGCAAAAAAAGCGAGACGACTGTTATTTGCCATGAGAGCGTGATCATGGTGGCGGCCACCAAAATCAAACTAAGAGCGTTGCTCACTACGCCAGATAGGGTGGAGGTAAATGCCTGTTGGGCACCGATCACATCGGAGTTGAGGCGAGCGATAAGCGCACCAGTCTGGGTTCTGGTGAAGAAAGCGATTGATTGTCGTTGCACATGTTCAAATACTTGAGTACGTAAATCGTAGATTAAGCCCTCGCCGATCCGGCTTGAGAACCAGCGACCAGCCATATTGAAGATCGCATCCAATATCGCTAAGCCTCCAACGATAATCGCTAACTTGGTAACCAGAGAGCCGTTATGTGGTGCGACCCCTTTATCAATCAACTCGCGAAGTAGAAGTGGGGTTGCAACCACCAACATGGCATCGATTACAACCGTGACAAGAAATATGGCAAGGGAAGATTTGTATGGTTTGGCAAAAGAGACTATTCGCCGAAAGGTTCCACTCTTCAACTTCTGATTCTTGATCGATTGATCAGAAGAGAGCGAGCGAAGCGCCTGCCAATTACCTTGCATAGACATAGTTAGACCTTAACTGAGATATTAGTTAAACCGTGAACCCAATGGCCCGCAATTGCTCGCGGCCATCATCGGTAATACGGTTCGGCCCCCAAGGCGGCATCCATACCCAGTTAATTTTGACGTCGGCAGCCAAGTCCTGAAGAACTTGGTGAGTTTGATCTTCAATTACGTCTTGCAACGGGCATGCGGCAGAAGTTAATGTCATATCTAATATGACAACATTGCTCTCATCGATGCGCATGTCATAGACCAACCCAAGATCGATAACGTTGATACCCAATTCTGGGTCGATGACATCCTTCATTGCCTCAGTGACATCGTCAACGCTTGCTAGATTTGAACTCATTCTTCTCCTTTTGTCTGATCTGCATCCTGAATTAGTCCCTGAGCGGTTGCATCTTTAAATGCCATCCAACCCAGCAGTGCGCATTTGATTCGAGCGGGAAATTTCGAAACTCCGGCTAGCGCAACGGCATCCTCAAGAACCTCTTCATCGCCTTTTTGGGTGCCCTTGCTTTGCATAAGCGTCATGAAATTCTCCAGTATCGAAAAGGCATCGGCCACACTTTTGCCGATCATTAGTTCGGTCATGATCGAAGTGCTGGCCTGCGATATCGAGCAACCAACGCCATCCCAACTAACATCTTTCACTGCTTCGCCCTCGAGCAGGACGTTCAGCGTGATTTCATCGCCACAGCTTGGGTTTATGTGGTGCACTTGCGCACTGAATTTGGTCGCTAACCCTTTGTGGGCGGGTTTCTTGTAGTGATCTAAAATCACTTCTTGATACAACGAGTCGAGTTCCATATTAAACCTTAAAATATTTCTGGACTTGGCGGATGCCATCGACCAAAGCCGAGACATCTGCTTCTGTGTTGTAAAGATAGAAAGATGCCCTGGTGGTGCCAACTACGTTTAACTTTCGCATCAATGGCCATGCACAGTGGTGACCAGTACGAACTGCGATTCCATATTGATCCAGCACCTGTCCAACATCGTGCGGGTGAACCTGGTCCACGGTAAAAGAGATGACCCCGCCTCGAGAATTCGTATCTTGTGGTCCGATTACTTTAATGCCTGGGATTTCTGCTATTTGAAGAAGGGCACTTTTAGTAAGCGCCATCTCGTGGTTGTGAATTCTATCCATGCCGATGTCGGTGAGATATTTTAGAGCCGCCGCTAATCCAACTGCCTGTGCCATATTGGGCACCCCGGCTTCAAATCTTCGAGGCACGGGGGCCCATGTGGCGTCAGTCATCGTTACGGATTCAATCATCGATCCGCCAGTGAGAAAGGGCGCCATTTGATCGAGTAATTCGAATCTGCCCCAAAGCACACCAACACCAGTAGGTCCGAGCGCTTTGTGACCGGAAAAGGCTAAAAAATCCACATCCAATTTGGTTACATCGATAGCAAAATGCGGCGCTGATTGGCAGGCATCCAGCACAACAACGGCCCCGACTTCGTGAGCGCGTTTAACGATCGCTTCAAGCGGAACGATGGTTCCCAGGACATTAGATTGCTGAGTGATCGCAACGATCTTCGTTCGATCGGTAATAACTTGATCAATCGAATCCAAATCCAATCGGCCATCTTGTTTTAGCGCAAACCAAGAAAGGGTTGCTCCAGTTCGTTTTGCCAATTGTTGCCATGGAATCAAATTTGCGTGATGTTCCATTTCGGAAACTACGATCGAATCTCCGGGTTTAAGGGCAAGTTTTGAGCCGGGTTCAGCGTTACCAAACGAATAAGCCAATAAGTTAAGCGATTCGGTAGCGCTCTTAGTGAAGATTATTTCATTTACATCCGCTGCTAGAAATTCGGCAACCGTGGCTCTGGCATTTTCATAAGCTTCATTAGCTTCTTCAGCCAAAAGATAAGAACCTCGGTTTACTGCGGCATTAGTAAATTCGTAAAAATGTCGTTCAGCATCTAAGACACTTCGTGGCTTTTGACTGGTCGCCCCGCTATCTAAAAAGACTAGGGGCAGACCACCGCGAACTTTGCGATCAAAGATCGGGAAATCCCGTTTGATCACTTCGGCGTCAAAGATTTGATTATTCATAAGTTAGGCAGAGATATACTCGGCGTAGCCATTCTCTTCTAGCTTGTCAGCGAGTTCCGGTCCGCCTTCTTCGACGATTCGACCATTCGCGAAGACGTGAACAAAGTCGGGCTTTATGTAGCGAAGAATTCTGGTGTAGTGAGTGATCAGCATAATTCCGAGCTCGCTATTTTCCTTTACGCGATTTACGCCTTCGGAGACGATGCGCAAAGCATCAACATCAAGTCCGGAGTCGGTTTCATCCAAGATTGCGATCTTTGGCTTCAACAATTCAAGCTGCAAAATCTCATGCCGCTTCTTCTCCCCGCCCGAGAAACCCTCATTTACATTGCGCTCGGCGAAGGCCGGATCCATATTTAGTTCGGTCATGGCACTCTTTACTTCGCCAACCCAAGTTCGAACCTTTGGAGCTTCGCCTCGGATAGCGGTGACCGCTGTGCGAAGAAAGTTGGAGACCGATACGCCTGGTACCTCGACTGGATATTGCATAGCCAAGAACAAGCCAGCTTTTGCGCGCTCATCTACCTTCATGGCCAAAACATCCAGACCATCTAAGGTCACCGAGCCACCGGTAATGGTGTACTTAGGGTGCCCTGCGATTGAGTAAGCCAGGGTCGACTTACCAGAACCGTTAGGTCCCATGATTGCGTGAGTCTCACCTGACTTAATCGTCAAATCAACGCCGCGCAAGATTTCGGTAAAGCCCGCCTCAGTCGCAACCGATACCTGCAAGTTCTTAATCTCTAGTGTGCTCATGCTTTCCTCACTTAGTCTTTCGAATGTTGATGGTTTCGCCATCTCGGGTCACGTCATATTTCTTCACAGGCATAGTTGCAGGCGGAGTTAGTGCATCGCCGGTGCGCAGATCGAATTCAGCGCCATGTAACCAACATTCGATTTTATAGCCAGAGATTTCACCTTCAGAGAGCGAAGCCTCAGAATGGCTGCAGGTATCTCCGATCGCAAAAACTTCATCACCGATTAACGCAACGCAAACTGGGTCACCATCGACTTGAATTTTCGTTGGCTTGCCTTCAGATAAGGTAGAAAGTTGAATGCTGCTCACTTACTCACCCACTCTTGCGAGTTCATTATCAATTCGCGCCATTAAGCGTTCTTCAATTGCTTCGATTCGAATCTTGGAGATAATCTCAGCGAAGAAGCCACGAATAACGAGGCGACGAGCAATCTCGGCTGGAATACCGCGACTCTCTAAATAGAAGAGTTGTTCGTCATCAAAGCGCCCAGTTGTGCTGGCATGACCAGCGCCGACAATCTCGCCGGTTTCGATCTCAAGGTTCGGTACCGAATCTGCACGAGCACCGTCGGAGAGCAGAAGGTTTCGATTCAATTCGTAGGTGTCGGTTCCTTCGGCAGCGGCGTGAATATAGACATCGCCAATCCAAACGGTGTGCGCATTTAAGCCAGACAGAGCACCTTTGTAATTTACTCGAGACTTCGCTTTGGGAAGGTTATGGTCGACGTGAATTCGATGCTCAAGATGCTGACCGTGCGTTGCAAAGTAGACGCCGTTTAGTTCGGCGCTGGAACCAGGGCCGGCGTACTCAACAGTTGGGAGTAGCCGGACTACAGAACCCCCGACAGTAACCACGAATGAAGTGAAGGTGGCATCCTTCCCAATAACGGCATGGTGGCGGCCAACGTGAACCGAATCGTTCTCCCACTCTTGAAGTGTTATGAAGGTGAAGTTAGCTCCTGGTTCGAGAATGATTTCGATCTCCTCGGCAAGGATTGCAGATCCGAGGTTTTCAATAATTAGAGTGGCTTGAGAGTTGGCACCAACTTTTATGACGCTTCGTGCAAGCTGTGGTTCAAATCCGTTGTTGTTGCGCGCCAATTTGATTGGTTCGGCAATTTCGCAATCTCTGGCAATTTCCAAAACTAAAACTTCGGAAATGCCTTCGCGAATCCTTTTGATAACGATGTCATCGGTCTGCGAAACTGGAAGTTGAGCCTCTGATGCGACTTTTTTCAAAGTTACTCCGGCGGAAAACTCTTGACCATTAAGCGAAATGACATCTCGCACCTCAACAGCTGGATCGTGAAGTCCACCGAGTCGAGATAGCGGGGTAAACCGCCACGCTTCTTCCCTGCCAGAGGGAGCCAAGAAATTTGTAGTTAGGGTAGACATTAACCAACAGCGCCTTCCATTTGAAGCTCAATAAGTCGATTTAGTTCAAGGGCATATTCCATTGGAAGCTCCCGCGCAATTGGTTCAATGAAACCTCGAACAATCATGGCCATTGCCTCATCTTCGCTGAGTCCGCGCGACATTAGATAGAAGAGTTGGTCATCGCTAATCTTTGAAACTGTTGCTTCATGTCCCATAGAGACATCATCTTCGCGAATATCAACATACGGATAAGTATCGGAGCGCGAAATTGTGTCGACCAAAAGGGCATCACACTTAACCGTTGACTTTGAGTGGTGTGCGCCTTCTTGAATCTGCACTAGCCCGCGATAGGAGGTACGCCCGCCGCCTCTGGCAACCGATTTAGAGATGATAGTTGAAGAGGTATATGGCGCGGCATGAACCATTTTTGAGCCGGCATCTTGATGTTGGCCTTCGCCAGCGAAGGCAATTGAAAGGGTCTCCCCTTTGGCGTGTGGGCCCATAAGGAAAACAGCTGGATATTTCATGGTGACCTTTGAACCGATATTTCCATCGATCCATTCCATGGTGGCACCTTCAGCACAAACAGCGCGCTTGGTGACCAAGTTATAAACATTGTTAGACCAGTTTTGAATGGTGGTGTAACGGACGCGAGCATTCTTTTTTACAATGATTTCAACTACCGCTGAATGCAGCGAATCTGAACTGTAGATCGGAGCAGTGCAACCTTCGACATAATGTACGTAAGAACCTTCGTCGGCAATAATCAAAGTACGCTCAAACTGCCCCATGTTCTCGGTATTAATTCGGAAATAGGCTTGTAGTGGAATATCAACATGAACGCCCTTTGGAACATAGATAAAGGATCCACCCGACCAAACTGAGGTATTTAGCGCTGCGAATTTGTTATCGCCCACTGGAATTACGGTGCCAAAGTACTCTTTGAAAAGTTCTTCATGAAGTTTTAGACCGGAGTCCGTGTCAACGAAAATAACGCCTTGCTGTTCTAGATCTTCACGAATTGAATGGTAAACAACTTCGGATTCGTATTGGGCTGCTACACCAGCAACGAGTCGATTCTTTTCGGCATCTGGAATTCCCAGGCGATCATAGGTATTGCGAATGTCTTCCGGCAGATCTTCCCAAGAGGTGGCCTGCTTCTCGGTGGAGCGAACGAAGTACTTGATGGTGTCGAAAAAGATTCCAGAAAGATCTGATCCCCATGTGGGCATCGGCTTCTTATCGAATAAATTCAAACCTTTTAGGCGTAAATCGAGCATCCACTGCGGCTCGCTCTTTTTAGCGGAGATATCTCGCACAACCTCTTCGTTCAGCCCGCGTCGCGAGTTCGTTCCAGCCGCATCACTATCTGACCATCCATACTCGTAGGTACCGATGCCGGCAAGTTCCGGGTGGGAAGCTAGATCCGGGTTGATGGTGGTATCGCTCATTAGTTAGCTCTCTTTCCAGCTGGAGTAAGGTTTTGTGCAGATAAAGTTTCGCGCGTTGAAGCTGACTGCGGGATGAATGTGGTGCAGACGCCATCGCCGTGGGCAATAGTCGCCAGTCGTTGCACGTGAGTTCCCAAGACTCGAGAGAGCGCCTCAGTTTCGGCATCACAGAGGGCGGGAAATTCCGCCGCCACGTGAGCGATCGGGCAATGATTTTGGCAGATCTCTTCGCCATTACCGCGCGAGCGCGCAGTAGCAGCAAAGCCTTCTTCGGTTAAAAAAGCGGCGAGCGCCTGAACTCGATTCGTCGCAGATTTTGAAGCGGCGGTAGCGGCGCTGGCTCGACGTTCGATATCAACCGCTCGAGATTGAGCAAATTGGGTTACTAGGGTTGCACCACCGGCTGAAGCCATAAATTTCAGGGCGGAAACCGCTAGATCATCATATGAATGCTCAAAGGTCTCGCGTCCGAGGTCGGTCATAACAAATACTTTGGCGGGGCGACCACGGCCACGTAAATTACTGCTGGTTTGGTGTGGCTCCCTGGCGGTTAATACGCCTTCTGCCACAAGTGCGTCCAGATGTCGCCTAATTCCCGCTGGCGTAATAGCCAGGAAATCGGCGAGTTCTACCGCGGTAGCCGGTCCCGCTTCGAGGATGCGACGAGCCAGCTGGTCGCGGGTGCGATCGGGCTCCATTACGCTCCCCACAAGCTTGCCGGTGTTTTTCACAACATAAGTGTTGCGTAATTCGCCAAATTTCGCCACTTGAGCTCTTCTTGTTGCCATGAGTGGCACCTACCCCGCTTGCCCATAGGCTTACGCTCGTGCTCATCTCCAGCCTGATCTTTACCGCATTAGTCGTTCTTCAAGTGGCCCTAATCGTTACCGGCGGAGCGGTTCGGCTGACCGGATCTGGCCTCGGGTGTCCAACCTGGCCGCAATGTACGCCCGGTTCCTTTAAGCCGGTCCCCCATCAAGTTCAGGGACAATTGCACGCTTGGATTGAATTCACTAATCGCCTTTTAACCTTTGTTCTCTTTTTTGTCGCGCTAGCTGCCTTAATTGGCGCTATTAAATGGGGAAAATCTCGACTGAAATACCGTCGAATTAAGTTGTTAGCCGCTCTTCAAATTCTCGGAATCCTAGGGCAGGGAGTTTTGGGTGGAATCACTGTTCTGACTCACTTAAATCCGATTCCAGTCGCTGGCCATTTCTTGTTGACGGTTGCACTAATTGCGGGTTCGGTCTCATTGCGGCAATTGATGGCGGGCAAAGAACGCGTAGAAATTACGCGAATGAGTTTCCAGCTTTCGCGCGGTCTGGCGCTACTTACATTATTGGTGATCGTTTTGGGAACTGTCGTAACCGGAAGCGGACCACATGCGGGTGATATCAAGGCGCGAAGATTTGGGATTGATCCCAGAACCATCTCTTGGATTCACGCTGATGCGGTAATCGCTTTGATTTCGTTAACGCTAGGTTTACTTTTGATTGTTAAAGTAAGTGAAAACATTGAAGCCAAGGCGGTCTTTGGGAAACAACTTAGGTTGTTTTTATTTGTTTCGCTGGCTCAAGGAACGATTGGCTATATTCAGTATTTCACCAAATTGCCAGAGTTAATTGTGGCAACGCATCTTTTAGGCTCTGGATTAGTTTGGGTAGCAATGTGGAACTTGATCGTTCGAAGCAAACTAGCAGCAACAAATTCACACGTGGAAATGGACTAGTTAAATGAAACGCACTTCCTGGCAAGAGTTGGATGACCAAGCCGTCACTATAAGTCGGGCGCTGGCAATGGATGCGGTTCAAAAAGTGGGCAATGGTCACCCCGGCACTGCAATGGCCCTCGCGCCCGTTGCTTACACGCTCTTCCAACGGTTCCTGCGCCACGATCCAACTGACCCACAATGGCTTGGTCGGGATCGATTTATTCTCTCTTGTGGCCACTCGTCACTAACGCTCTATATTCAACTTTACTTGTCAGGTTACGGACTAGAGCTTTCCGATCTGGAAGCATTCCGAACCCATAATTCTTTAACACCAGGCCACCCCGAATTTGGGCACACTCTTGGGGTTGAGACGACCACTGGTCCACTTGGCGCTGGTATTTCAAATGGCGTTGGCATGGCT
>SESB01001528.1_pt1 | contig 14918 bp, 14 predicted proteins | sample 3171441 | NCBI WGS metagenome assembly SESB01 (sample SAMN06051867, study PRJNA518727) | freshwater metagenome | biome: subpolar coniferous forest; feature: holomictic lake; material: water; isolation source: holomictic Lake 227, 6 m depth | place: Canada: near Kenora, Ontario | collected...
CCTTCCAGATATTGTCCGGTTTTTCGCATGCGAAATTTTTCATCCTTAGATCGTCGTGTCCTTATCCTCTCTCGCAGTCTGTTCCGATGCAGGATTGATTACATGAATTCTTCATAATCACACATCCTGTCTTATATTTTTGTTGTTTCTGTTTGAAATCTAAATTAAGAACGAAACATAAATGTGCAATAAGAGAAAATATTAAGTTTATCAGTAGGTAAAAACTACTATTATAGCAGGATGGAATGAATGCAGTTTGGAATTATCCCCTTTTCTGCAAACAGTCCATTAGCAAATCGCGCCAGCGCCTGTTTCAAAAAGAAAAATACCACGGTTGGATGTTACTTAATCAAGTATTGAAAGCAAGAGGATTTCCCTGTGGACCCAATATGGTTCTATCATGTCCTTCACAGCGGGCTTGGTATCGCCGCGCTGCTGATTGCGCTGGCTACCCTTACCGTAGTGTGGCGTCTTCGCGGACTGCTTCAGTGGAAGCGCTCATTAAAGCATGAATTCAAGGATTTAAAAGAAGAGCTTCATTCCGCCGGGCCTTGTCGGCAACAGGCGATTCAGGTTGTGTTGGATCACTGCAAGGGAATCTGGCAGGCGGGGTTTCCGGAAATCAATGAACTTTCCGGGCTTGCTGAATATCTGCGGAATATTGCCGCTGCATTGCACCCGGATCAGGAAAAGCCGGAGCTTTGTGTGACCTCCGGAAGCCTGATCCGCGCGTCTCACAGCGCTGTCGAGCGGCTTCAGGACATTCTGCACAGGCCAGGGTTTTCACGGTTTCAAAATATTCGCGTCCGGCATATTAGAAAGGCCTGGAACTGGTATGACAGAATCAGCAGGTATCGGGTGGTTCAGGCATATATTCGCTACCGCAGATGGATCAACCGCGCCAATGTGCTACGGCTCATCCTGCTGCCGGATCCATTTTCATGGCTGATCTATCTTTCCAATCAGTTGACTATTTTATCCCTGACCCGTTTCTTTTTGATGGATATTTATTTGTTTGCCGGCAAGCAGGCGATTCTGGCGTATGATCATGAAACCAGGAATGAGGCGATGCCCCAGGATGCAGAGGAAATCGAACAGGATCTATCGGAGTTGGCGGAGCTGGCGGAATTAATTGAGCCGGAATCCCGTCTGCCAGATCCCAGAATTCAGGAGATTCGAAATCGCCTGGTAGGCGTAAATACCCTGATTTTCTCATCTCCAGGGTATGCAGAATGGAAATCCGGTTTTGGAGATGCACTTAGGGTGATCGCTGAAACGTATTTTCCAGAAAGTCCGGCTCCGGTGGAGGAAGCCAGACTGGGTCAGATTCTGGTCAGATGCCAATTCTGGCTACAGTCGGTTTGCGACACGGAGAATCTGCCGATTTTCAACCGTCTTCACCGAATTGAACTCAGGTATTTGTACAGCGTCAAAGCAGTCACAGAACACCCTCTCTTTCGACAGGCCGGAACTTTCGCAAAAAAATCCTGGAACGTCTATAAATGGATGCAGTGGCCACTGCTCATTTACCGCCTTATCAAAAATACAACTCCGGCAGGCATGGCCGCCAATATGGGATGGATGCTGGTTCAGAAAGGAACGGTCAATTATCTTGGCAGAAGAGCTTTCGATCTGACCATTCAGGAAATGGAGACGGTCTATCGTTTGTCTCAGGAATCTGATGACAGAAGACAGACGGAATATGAGAAAGGCAGGAAATCAGAAGAAAGGAGTCAGAAACTTCTGACCCCTGCCCCCTGATTCCTGATTCCTGATTTCTTATTCTACAGACTTGCACACCGCCTGTGGATCGGCTATCTGCTTCAGGGTTTCAAACCGTTGAAGGATTTCCTTCTCGATCTGAGCCCGAAGTTTTTTTGACTCTCCCGGAAAAGTCTTTTCAAGCTGAGCATAACGGTTCTCGCCGGAAAGGAATGCCTGTAGGGTTCCATCCGGAGCTTTGTCGTAATCCAGAGTAAACGGATTTTTCCCTTCATCCGCCAGAAGCGGATTATAGCGGTAAAGCGGCCAGTAACCGGCCTGAACAGCAAGTTGCTCTTCAAGCTGGGTTTTTCCCATGCCTTTTTTAATCCCCTGATTGATACAGGGCGCATAGCAGATGACGATAGACGGTCCGGGATATCGGTCCGCTTCCATAAACGCTTTTATTAGCTGCTGCTTGTTTGCTCCCATCGAAACCGACGCCACATACACATATCCATAAGTCATGGCAATCCGGCCCATATCTTTTTTCCCGATTTTCTTCCCGGATGCAGCGAATTTGGCCACTGCGCCAGTTGGGGTGGATTTTGAGGCCTGGCCCCCGGTATTGGAATAGACTTCGGTATCAAGGATCAAAATATTGACATCTTCTCCGGATGCAATAACATGATCCAGACCACCGTAACCAATATCATAAGCCCAACCGTCACCACCGAACGCCCAGATTGATTTTTTCACAAAAAGATCTTTCATGCCGTATATCTGGTCCATCAGGCTGTTTAACTGCATTCCGGCAAGAAGCCCTTTCAACTGATCGCCGTAAGTTTTGGACAACTCGGCATCATTCATGGCGCCCAGCCAGCCGGTCATAGCATCCTTAATCGCATCAGATACAGGGGTATCCAGAGCCGCCTTCATCAGATCCGCCAGTTTATTTCTGCGCTGACCCACTGAAATAGCCATCCCGTATCCAAATTCCGCAGCATCCTCAAACAGAGAATTTCCCCAGGCCGGACCATGCCCTTCCTTGTTCACCGAATACGGCGTTGAAGGCGCCGGCGCACCCCAGATCGAACTGCATCCTGTTGCATTGGCGATGATCATGCGCTCACCAAGAAGCTGTGTCAAAACCTTCACATAGGGAGTTTCCCCGCAACCGGCGCATGCACCTGAAAATTCCATCAGGGGTTTTACAAACTGGCTGCCTTTGACCGAATCCCGCTTTAAAATATTATCCTTGACCGGAATGGTCAAAGAGAACTGATGGTTGGGAACCTGAACCGCAGTCTGCGTTTCAATGGGTTTCATGACCAGAGCTTTTTTCTTGGACGGGCAGATATCCGCGCAGTTGCCGCAACCCTGACAATCCAGACTATTTATCTGAACCCGGAACTTATAGTCTTTCAGCTCCTTACCCAGGGATGGGCGGGTCTCGAAAGCCGCCGGCGCTCCGGCAAGCTCGGCGTCTGTCGCCAAAACCGGGATGATGGCGGCGTGGGGACAGACAAAGGCGCACTGGTTGCACTGAATACAGTTATCGACGATCCATTCGGGAACATGAATGGCGACACCGCGTTTTTCATATTTGGCTGTATCCACGGGGAAAACACCATCCGGCTGAAACGCACTGACCGGCAACTTGTCGCCCTGCTGTGCAAGAATGGGATTCATAACCTTTTCCACAAAGGCCGGCAATTCTGCGCCAAGGATGTCGCTTCCCACAGCATCTTTCCAGGATTCGGGGTATTTTATTTCATCAAGGTTGGCCAGAGTCTGATCCACAGCATCCATATTCATCTGGATGATTTTCTCACCCTTGTTGCCATAAACCTTTTTAATTTCGCCTTTTAAAAGCAAAAGCGCCTCTTCAACTGGCAGCACGTTGGCTAGTTTGAAAAATGCGGTCTGCATAATCATGTTGATCCTGCCGCCAAGACCCACAGCATCGGCTATTTTGACCGCATCAAGATTATAAAACTTCAGATTGTTTTCGGCGATGAACCTCCGCATCCTGGCAGGCAGCATCGTTTCCATTTCTTCGGATGACCAGTTGGAATTCAGCAAAAAGGTTCCACCTGGCTTGATGCCTTCCAGCACATCATAAATCTGAACATAATTGGCTTTGTGACAAGCCACAAAATCCGCCGTGTTCACCAGATATGTGGACTGAATAGGCTCATTCCCAAATCGCAAGTGAGAAACCGTAATACCGCCGGATTTCTTGGAATCGTAAGCAAAATAGCCTTGGGCGAACATCGGGGTGTTGTCGCCGATAATCTTGATGGCGGTTTTATTGGCGCCAACCGTTCCATCTGATCCCAGCCCCCAGAACTTGCACTGAACCGTGCCTTTGGGAGTGGTATCTATCAGTTCTTCAACATCCAGGGAAGTATGGGTGACATCATCGACAATCCCGACGGTAAAATGATTTTTGGGTCCTGCGGCATTCATGTTTTTATAGACTGCTTTTACCATGGCCGGGGTAAATTCCTTGGAACCCAGCCCATATCTGCCACCGGTAATGACCGGCGCTTCCCCTCTTTCCATAAAGGCGGTACAGACATCCATGTAAAGCGGATCACCAATGGCGCCCGGCTCCTTGGTCCGATCCAGAACCGTTATTCTGTCGCAGGAGGCTGGCAGCGTTTCCAGGAAAGCAGAGATGCAGAAAGGTCTGTAAAGCCGGACTTTGACCAGGCCCACTCTTTCTCCATCGTCATTCATGTGATTGACCACTTCCTCAATGGCCTCGCAGGATGAGCCCATGGATATGATCACACGTTCGGCCTGCGGATCTCCCACATAATCAAAGAGACGATAACGCCTTCCGGTCAGATCGCCCACTTTTTTCATGTATTTTGAAATCACTGCGGGAATTTGCTGATAAAAAGAATTGGCGGCCTCCCTTCCCTGAAAATAGATATCCGGATTCTGCGCTGTTCCCCGGATATGGGGATGTTCGGGATTCATGGCCCGACTGCGAAACGCCTCAATAGCTTCAAAATTGGTCAATGCCGCCATATCCGCATAATCAATCAGCTCGATTTTCTGGATTTCGTGGGAGGTTCTGAATCCATCGAAAAAATGCAAAAACGGCACACGGCCTTCAATGGCGGAAAGATGCGATACCAGAGCCAAATCCATGACTTCCTGAACCGAGTTGGAACACAGCATTACAAACCCGGCCTGACGGACCGACATGACATCGGCGTGATCCCCGAAAATGGAAAGTGCATGGGCAGCAAGGGCGCGGGCCGTTACATGAAATACGCCCGGAAGCAGTTCACCGGAAATCTTGTACATGTTGGGAATCATCAGGAGCAGCCCCTGAGAGGCTGTGAACGTGGTAGTCAGTGAGCCTGCAGCCAGCGCACCGTGAACAGCGCCTGCAGCACCAGCTTCGGACTGCATCTGCCTGACCAGAAGGGTCTGACCGAATATATTTTTTCTTCCAGCGGCCGACCATTCATCGGCAATCTCTCCCATCGGGGTTGAAGGGGTTATCGGGTAAATGGCGGCGACATCGCTCATGGCATACGCCACATGGGCTGCAGCAGTGTTGCCATCTATGGTTTTCATTTTCCTGGACATAACAATTCTCCTTTGTTCTGGTTTTTTCAAACAGCTCCCACAAGATGAAGGTGTTTTAGCGTATAAGCGGCATTTTGTAAACAGGATACGGCGGCGACAATATTCCAGTCATAAAACTTTGTTACCGTAAAGGATAGTCACGTTTTCAACACGTCAAATAACAATCAAATAACAATTTGTTATTTAAGACTAATATCAAAATGCTTAAAATTTACAAAAATATTGACAATACAAAATTAAAATATTGTTCTATACAATTTAGACCATAATATATTAAAATAATACATTATAAAATATAATTTGGACCATGATATAAAAATGGCGAAACAATGTTTCGATTATTTTGATATATGAATGAAATTATTCTGTCAAGTGGAAAAAGACAACTGCGGAAAACAAGGCATCTTCATTGGATTGAACAAACTGATTTCCGTTTCTTCGACAAGTTTATTTTATCTTTACATCTTTTTTTCTTGCTATTACAATCATACTCAGGATTAATACCGTGGTTTTGTAAATACTTTGCGTTCACACCATCAAAGGAGAACTCATGGAATCATCTGAATTGCTTGCAAAACTCCAGCAAAAACATTTGCACGCCCTTGCAGGAGGGGGAGAGGACAAAATCCGGAAACAGCATGAATCCGGTAAACTGACCGCCAGAGAGCGAATAACCAGACTGCTGGATCAGGACACATTCGTTGAAGTCGATCGCTTTAAGACTCACCGATGCAGCGATTTTGACATGGCCAATCAGAAAATTCCAGGCGATGGCGTTGTCACCGGATACGGTATGATCCATGGCAGACAGACTTTTGTTTTTGCTCAGGATTTTACCGTCCTGGGCGGTTCACTTTCGCTTGCCCATGCAGAAAAAATCTGTAAAATCATGAAAACCGCCATGAAAACCGGATCACCAGTCATCGGCCTTTGCGACTCGGGAGGCGCCAGGATTCAGGAAGGGGTCATGAGTCTGGCCGGTTATGGCGATATTTTTCTGCTCAATGTCATGGCTTCAGGCGTAGTTCCACAGATTACTGCGATAATGGGACCTTCCGCAGGAGGTGCGGTTTACAGTCCAGCCCTTACAGACTGGGTTTTCATGGTTGAAAAAACCGGCCACATGTTCATCACCGGCCCGGAAGTCATAAAGGCCGTTACCCGGGAAGTAGTCAGCAAGGAAGAGCTGGGCGGAGCCATGGCCCACAATGCCAAAAGCGGCGTGGCCCATTTTTCTGCACCCGATGACAGCGCCTGTCTTGAGATGATCCGCGAACTAATGTCGTTTCTTCCCCAGAACAACATGGAAGATCCGCCCAGGTCTGCCGCCAAAGATGACCCCATGCGCCGGGATGAATCCCTTCGCGACGTAGTACCGTCCGATCCCAACAAGCCATACGACATTCGTCATATTGTTCAATCCAATATGGATGACCTGTATTTTTTCGAGGTTCATCAGCACTGGGCCAAAAATATCGTGATCGGCTTCGGCCGATTGGACGGCATGCCCGTCGGGGTTGTGGCCAATCAGCCCAACATCATGGCCGGATGCCTGGATATCGACGCTTCAATCAAGGGCGCACGATTTGTCCGCTTCTGCGATGCGTTCAACATTCCGCTCATCGTCTATGAAGATGTTCCGGGCTTTCTTCCGGGAATCCACCAGGAGCATGGCGGCATCATCAAACACGGCGCCAAGCTCATTTACGCTTTCTGCGAGGCAACAGTTCCCCGGATCACCGTCATCACCCGAAAAGCTTATGGCGGGGCCTACATTGTCATGAATTCCAAGCATATTCGAGGAGATATCAATCTTGCCTGGCCCGGCGCCGAAATAGCCGTCATGGGCGCGGATGGCGCGGTCAATATCATTGCCCGAAAAAATATCGAAGCGTCAGCAGATCCCGAAGAAGAACGTCAGCGACGGATTGAGGATTATCGGGAAAAGTTTTCCAACCCTTACCGAGCTGCGGAACTTGGCTATATTGATGATGTCATTGATCCTGCGGAAACCCGGATGCTCATGATTCAATCCCTGAAAATGCTCAGAACCAAGCGGGACATCAATCCGCCAAAGAAACATGGAAATATCCCTCTTTAAATAAGGAGTCTGTATAAAATGTCCTGGGAACAACTGGCTGAACTCATTCGAAGCATTTTATTCACCCAAACCGGAATCCCCCATCTGTCTGGCGGCAATGTTCTGATGATCGGCGTCGGTCTTGTTTTTCTTTACCTTGCCATTGCAAAGGACTATGAGCCGCTTTTGCTGCTTCCGATAGGATTTGGAATTTTCATAGTCAATTTCCCGCTTACGCCCCTGATGGGCTTTACAGAACAAGGAACACCGGACCTGATCCGGGCGTTTTACAAATACGGAGTCGAGTGGGAAATCATCCCTTGCGTCATTTTTCTGGGGCTGGGCGCTATGACGGACTTCGGACCACTGATTGCCAATCCCAAAACCCTGATCATTGGAGCCGGAGCGCAGTTAGGTGTTTTTGTAACCTATATCGGCACCCTGTTTTTTGGATTCACGCTGAAGGAAGCCGCATCTGTAGGGATTATCGGGGGCGCGGACGGCCCCACTACAATTTACCTGACCACCAAGCTGGCGCCTCACCTGCTTGGCGCAAATGCACTTGCAGCATATTCTTACATGGCTATGGTTCCCTTGATTCAACCCCCAATCATGCGATGGATGACCACACTTGATCAACGCCGAATTCGAATGCGTCAGCTCAGGATTGTGTCCGCAAGAGAAAAGCTGCTGTTTCCGCTGATTGCAACCGTATTAATTGTCTTGCTGATTCCGGCCGTCGCACCGCTCATGGGCATGTTCATGTTTGGCAATCTGATGCGGGAAAGCGGTGTGGTCAAACGCCTTTCGGATACTGCTCAGAATGCTCTGATGAACATTGTAACCATTTTTCTGGGGCTTTCGGTTGGTGCCACCATGCAAGCGGAGGTTTTTTTGAACTGGAAACCCATGCTGATTTTTGCTTTTGGTCTTCTGGATTTTGTGGTGTGTACTTTTGGGGGGATTCTGACGGTCCATATAATGAATCTGTTCTTGAAGGAAAAAATGAATCCACTGATCGGCTCTGCCGGGGTCTCGGCCGTACCTATGTCGGCACGGGTATCGCACGTCGAAGGACTTAAAGCAGATCCTGATAACTGGCTGATCATGCATGCCATGGGACCCAATCTGGCAGGTGTCATCGGATCAGCGGCAGCAGCCGGCATGTTTATAGCCATGTTTCAATAGGAGGCCATCGTGATATCCCATTATTTCAGACCGGTACGAATATTATGCCTTATTGTCGCAGTGCTATCGCCGCTGTTTTTTCAGCATGAATCACTGGCCGCTATTGGAGAGGATGCTGAAAAACCAGTTCCCGAGTTTATCCATGCGGGCAAAACCATAACCGCCAAACTGATACCCAGAGCAAAAAGCACGAGCGTTTCGATTGATTTCAACACGGCTCAGGGCAGCCTGTCGGATGTCAAGGGCGTTGAATATGAAACCCTCAAAACACCGGAAATGGATATAAAAGAATTTAAATCCTCATTTTTCGATGTTACTATTGATGATATTCCCCCTGGCTCTGAAGCCGAAATCACCATTTCATCTTCGTTTTTTACGGTTTCAACCGAATACTGGCTTTACAATTCAAAGAAGCCGGCAAAATGGTTTAACTCTGGAATAAAGACAAGAAATGGAGCCGACAATTCCAATCAATTTGTCATCCGGGTCATGGATGGCGGAGAATGGGACAGCGATGGAATAGCGGACGGACGGATTCAGCTCATCGGGGGGCCGAAGGATTATTTTTGGAGCTATGCACTCGGAACCCTTGTTGTCCGTTTTTTCGGAGTTTTCATAGTACTGTCAATGTTGATGATCGGCATGTTGTCTGCGGGACAAATCTTTATCGCCCTTGAAAAAAGGCATAAAAGGCTGGCGCTCCTATCGTCTCAATCCACCAAACCGGAGCCTGCACATCGAACAGAACCGCTCAACGGTCCGAATGCTCCATCATCCGCACCTGACGCGGACACGGTTGCCGCCATTTCGATGGCGCTTCACCTGCATCTGGCTCCTGGAACATCACATAATACGCTTGATGCTCAAAGAACCGATCAGAATTCATGGGTTCAGTATGGCCGTGTCGGAATACAGAATGCACGGTTTCAAACGTTTCAGCGACCGGTAAACACAAATGATAAATTATGAATTACGCACTGTTTATTCATAATTCATAATTCTTTTGGGGTAATCTAATGAAATATAATTTTGAAATCAATCAGAAAAACTTTGATGTCACCATCAGCGGCATTACCGGAAATACGGCCAGTGTTCTGGTAAACGGGCAACCATATAATGTTCGTATCGGCGATCCGTCAAAGACTTCTGCGCAACAAACCGCAGCTCAACCGGGAGTAACAGCGCAGACAACTGCTACTCCAACGCCTATCCAGTCTCAGAAAACAGGGGCATCAATCCCACGAGTTGTGCAGGGTCAAGGCGAGCCAATTTTAGCGCCCATCCCAGGTTTGATTATGGAAGTCAGGGTAAAAGTAGGTGATGCGGTAAGCGCCGGCCAGATCGTCTCCATTCTGGAAGCCATGAAAATGGAAAACAGCCTGACCACCCATGTTTCCGGTACGGTAAAGGAAATCAGGGTTGAAAAAGGCTCCGAGGTATCGACCGGTGATGTGATTATGATTGTCGGATAATCGTTTCCACCAGGAAAGATGGGTGCTGATCGCTGGTCTTACCGTGAAAATACTTTTAAACCACGAAAGACACGAAAAAAATGTTCTTCGTGCCTTTGCGTGAGAAACGCTATTGTGTCGGCTAATTTTCATTCATGGAGGCGACATAGACCATGCCATGAGCATTTATGCCTGGCTTATTGTCGCCATTGGCAGGCGATGTATAACTATCCCGAAATTTCCTACTTGCAACGGCAAGGTAGATATTCATATCCGGTGCAATGGAATGCACCCAGAAACTATGATCTAAGGCCAAACAGTCAATAAGATTGGTGCCTGACACCGTTCACTGGCGGGAGTTGAGCCCGTCCTGTACAACACCTTGGTAAGGGTTTTTTTCAGTTCATGGAAACTGTTTTCATCAAAATCTGTAGCTTCGTAAACAATATCCCAGGTTACACCCGCTTTCAAAAAATTTTCGATAATTTCAATTTGTCTTAACAAACCTTCATTAAAACCTTCGTTAAACCATTCCTGTGCTGCTGTTATCATATTCTCACCTAATCCGGTAGAACCAGGAGCGACGATCAAAGCCGCCAAAATATATAAAACTGGTGGCCTGGAAATAAAGGATACACTTGGGGGCGATGAAAATCATCAAAAAAATGGTTTGAAATTGATCCCATTTTTATTCCTCATCATACAAACGGAACAAAAACAGGATCAGTTTTTCACTAAAATATATGGCAATTTGCATCAGCCCAGGATACACTCAGAAAGTGTCAACAAAAAAACGAAGGATGCCCAAATGCCATACCTGAAAGCTATCCCGGGACCGCCGCACCCCAGTGCAGCTCTTTGAATCTCGAAGTCCATATCCAATAGACAACTGTTCTCAGTGTACCGTTTTCATTTTCAGCTTTTTCAGATAAGCCTCTATTTCCTCCGGCGCAAGACCCTCCAGCCTGTCCTTTGGCGCAAGACCCTCCAGCCTGTCCTTTGGCGCGAGACCCTTCAGCCTGTCCTTTGGCGCAAGGCCCTTCAGCCTGTCCTTTGGCGCGAGACCCCTCAGCCTGTCCTCCGGCGTGAACATCGACAAAACTTCATCTGTACCAAGTTCTGGCAGATGAGCCTTCACATATTCCTTCCTGAACTGTTCCATGGTATATGGCATAGTGATTCCCTCCAGCGAATATTTGTTCAATAACTGGTTAATGACGGTGGACCCATCTTCCATCCGCCAATCATAGTGCTCCAGGGCAAATCGGACCTTTTCAGCATTAAAGCTGAAAAAGGCTAATACAGCATTCCGTTGCTCCAGCGGCAATCCGCTTAGCACAAGGATACGGATATCCAGACTCAGAACCCGAATATCCCATACTCCTGGCTTCACCTCGGTCGCCCTTGTCAGGGAGAGGAGCGCACTGGGCCGGCGTGTGCTGATGGCATACAAGCGAATATCGTCGTTCTTTGTCTGGCGGCTTCTACCAAGGATTTTGCAGTAGTTCACATAGTGCCCGATCAATTCCTCCAGCGCCCACGCATTCAACGATTCCTGTTTAGACTTATAGCTTAGCAAGTTATGACTCAAAAATTCAACCCTTCACAATTCATCTGGTATAACAACTGGTTACAGAAAATATTCTTGTGACCAGTTTTGTTTTTGTGCCTATTTTGTGCCTACCAGTTTTTTTGTGCCTCGAAGTGACCATAAAACATTATTAAAAAATAATCAAAAAAAACTGTTGACATGTATCCATGACATGTATTATGTACTAAAACAAATATAAGCAAGGTGAAATAAAATGAACAGATTTTATACTGCGGCGCAAGTGACGGAACGAATACCAGGTTTGACCGTCAGGGCTTTAATTGACATGACAGAGAAGGGAATCATTCATCCTGCTATGGAATCTACCGGACAGGGATCACCCAGGCAATATGACGACGAGAATCTTTTACAAATCGCTGTAGCTTTTGCACTTCGGAGCGTATTACCACCAGCGGCGTTAAAAGGATTCATGGTTAATGATTTTGACCGCGTACGTGAATACGATTTACTGGTTATTCATATCTGGACAGAGAAAAAGATGTTTCAACTTTCCATAGATGCTGTTGATTTTAAAAATAATTCTCATTTAACATACTTGTTATCACCAACAAAAAACCCGGCGTTATTGGGTTACATAGATATTATTTTACATGTCCGACAACTGCGGAATGATTTGAAGATTTAATTTTTTTTAACCTATTAAGTACATGAAATGTATCCAGTATTCGTGATATGTTTCACGTTAAACAATCCAAAAAACAAGGAGGCATTATGAAAATCCAAGACTGGAAAACGTTAGACGAATTGTCTGAAATTCTGAAGGTAAAAAAGGGCTGGATTTATGGCCAAACGTTCAAAAAAGGGCCGGGCGCTATCCCCAGATTGAAAGTCGGAAAGCATCTGCGCTTTGATCTTGAGGCAATCGAGAAGTGGATTTTAAAACGGAATGAAAATTAATGGAGGTTACATCATGAAAGACGAAAAACCTGATTATTGTACCCACCCGGGAGAAGATAACTGCTTTTGGTGCGAACTGAGCGCCGATGCGCTTGATTGCCAGAAAAACTCTTTTTTTATCGATCTTTGTGAATTGCTTGAAGAACCAGAGAGGGAGGAAATATGAGACACAAAAGCACTATTGATCTTCTTGACGCTGTGAATCTCGTATATCCCCAGATTGATTTTCTGGTGGATGTATTGTCTTTTTCTCGGCATTTAGAATTGACGGGCAACAGCCCAGGTGGACTTGCAAATATACTGAGCTGTATATCCCGGCAATTGAAAGAAGCAGTCAAAGAAAGTACCGAATAAAAACAAAACCCGTTTCTTGGCGGGAACCAGGAAACGGGAAACACAACAAAATCATTGTGGAAAAAATAACATGAATGATGAAAATTTGTCAAACGAAAATACGGCGGAAAGTTACATTAAAATTCCGACCATCATACAGGATGCTTTTTGCCGTATCCGAATACCAGGTGAATCGCCGCAAATTCTTGATGGTATCATCAGGAAGACACTTGGCTGGCGCAAGGTGAAAGATAAAATATCAATCAGTCAACTGTGCAAGATAACAGGTGTCAAGCGTCCCAATGTCATAAGAAGCATCAAATGCCTTGAGGATATGAAAATCATCGTATCAGACAGGACAAATTATATCACTGTTCACCAGGTTAATTTAAACGTTGAAGAGTGGCAGGATAGGCCGAAACATCAAACTGGTATCAGAAACGATACTACTTTCAAACTGGTATCAGAAACGATACCAGAAGTAGTATCAGAAACGATACTGGGTAGTATCAGAAACGATACCAAAACTGGTATCAGAAACGATACCCACAAAAGAAAGAAAGATACTTTAACAAAAGATACACTCACAAAAAGGCCGCCGCTTCCGTCCGTTTCCCGAATGAGAGCTATCCCGAACAAAACGGCAAAAGAAGAGAGAGAGCCTTCTTTTTTTGATTTTTTAAAAACAGCAACAGATTTCTGTGAGGAAGCTGTGAGGGTTGACCCGAAATGCAAACCCGAATCAATCGAACTGGCGGCAAAGATATTTGCAGGTATCGGCGAAAGTCCCGCCGAAATCTCCACTGCAATCGAATGGGCATTCGCTGATGAGTTTTGGAAGGCGAACATGGAGTCAGCAAAACAATTCGCCAGGAATTACGGAAAAATCAAGAAGCGGATGGACAGAGTAAAGAAATCCAAAGTGAGTAATGAATTCGTATCTATACAAAATATGCAACCCCTTTCAATGTTCGCACCATCCCCTGATAATATCCCTGATTCGCTTTTCTGTTGGATAATTGACGCAATCAAGGAGTGTAAAACGATTGAGACACTCAAGACGAAATGGGAAGAAAATCCAGCGTACGAAAAATATAACGTTCTGAAATCTGAGAAAAACCATCGGCTGCATCAATTGGCTTCACAAAAAATAGAGAATGCCAAAACCGAAGCTGAGCTGAACAATGCCTTCACAGAGGATGAAATGCATTTCACTGCACATGTTGCAAATATTGCAAGTTTATTTTGTGAAAAAATGGAAGAGCTAACCGGCGCTCCGATGGATTCGAGCGGATTTTGAAAGGAGGCAGCATGAGAACACTCGTTTGTTACTACGATCAGACACTCCCGGGCGCTCCGTGGGAGGCTCCACTTAAAAAAGCAAGGGAAGAGGCGCTTCGTGATGGTCACAAGCCACACTTTGTAATTTGCCGACCGGAGAACACCCGGCCGAAACCGAAAAAAAACAAGGCGAACAAACAGCCAGACTTATTTTTATAACATCAGATGAAAGGATGAACCAACATGGCTGGCCATATAAAAACTGAAGTATTTTTTCCTGCATGGAGCATGCCTCTTTGCGAGTTATCAGGCGATGACTTACGCAAAGAGGCTCTCAGTCGGCTTAAGGCAACTGCCGATGGTGCAGAGGATGATTGCAGGGAATTGACACAAAGAGTTGATGAAATGCTCACATCTGGTAAATGGCGAGAACTGGCTGCAACATGGGAAGAGTTCTGTGTGGAGTATTTCAGGAAACCGTATGCATTCATTGACGCTGTTGTCGAGAGTGTTCTGGTGTTAGATGCGAATGATACATCAGCATCAAGACAATGGTTAAAGGCGAAGACAGCGAGGCTGTGCATCTGCGGTCAATCCCTTTCCGGCAGGGCAGGGAATAGATTTTGCTCTAACTCATGCAGGCAGCGAGCATATAGAATCAATAAGTCAAAGAGTGTTACAGATAAATGAATACTGTAACATGTTACAGATAAATTTATATGTAACAAACTTGAAAGGATAGGCCAATGTTTTCGACCGATTC
>SESB01001530.1_pt1 | contig 14918 bp, 14 predicted proteins | sample 3171441 | NCBI WGS metagenome assembly SESB01 (sample SAMN06051867, study PRJNA518727) | freshwater metagenome | biome: subpolar coniferous forest; feature: holomictic lake; material: water; isolation source: holomictic Lake 227, 6 m depth | place: Canada: near Kenora, Ontario | collected...
ATAACACTACGTTTTTATTTGTCAAAGTATAAATAATTACATGGATAACATATTTTATAAACTTTTTGATGAAATTTTATTAGAAATCCATCAACATGAATATGATATAACTGGAAAAGATTTTCAAAAGGGATTAACAACCGAAGAAAGTTTTGATCGTTGTATGGAAGAAAATGGTTATATTTCGCTAGATTTGGGAAAAGAAGCAGATTTGAAACATATTGACCGATTAGTTTACAAAGAAGTAGATGGTAAAAAAATTGGACCGAGTGGTAAATTGGGTGGTAATAAAGTAGAAATAAAGGGGAATAAACACAATGCTAATGGTGATTTACTTATAGAAATTATAGGTATTACTGGTTATAGTGGTTGGTTATATACTACTGCTGATTATATATCGTTTGTTACACCAGAACTTAAAAAAATGTTTTGGGTACCAGCTTTAAAGTTAAGAATACTTATAGAAAAAATTGGTGGATTTAAACTTAAAGGATTTGACAATAATGTGGAAATTATTATGAAAGATGGACATCCTCCTGATTTTGTAGATAATGATAATGATGCTGTATTGCCAGTTTTTTATAGTAGATTAGCACCAATTGCAGCACATCGTGAAAATAAAGACATTGTAACACGAATTCCAATTGAGTTATTACAACAGTTAAAAGATAAAATATTAAAATTTAATTACAAATAATAGTAAATTTCACTACTAAAGTGATAAATAATTAAAAGAGTTTCTTTATAAGGAGAAAAAATATGGCAATAGGAAAACATGGTATAATCGATTTTTATAATACTGCACAGCAAAGAGAATTTGCAAGAGATTTTCAATTTAAATTACTTACCTTGGGACCACTGGTTGAGGATGATTTAATATACGTTAGAACTGCTGTATTACCAGGTAAATCAATTACTAATAATCAAGTTAAGTATATGGGGTTAGAGTTCAATGTTCCTGGTACTGTAATTTATGATGGTTCTGCTGCTTGGACCGTAAAATTTTTATGTGATGAAGCACACAATATTCGTAGTAAATTAGTTGCTTGGATGACTGAAATATTTGATGTTGAAAGTTCAACTGGTAGATATGGTGTTCCTATTGAAACAGCAACGTTAGCTTTGTTAGATAAATCATTAAACCCTGTACGTAAATACAATTTAGTAGGTGTTTATGTACAAAAAGTTGCTGATATTTCATATAATATTGAAGGTAGTGGTAAACCACTTGATTTTGATGTAACATTAAGTTATCAATTCTGGCGTGAATCCATACTGTAATCGTGTTGCATTGTTGGTCGATAAAGCGTTTAATTAAAAATTAGACGCTTTATTTTTATGCGTTAGGATAAATAGTTGTATGGCTGAATTATCAAAAACAGAACTTACTAACTTTTATGATTCATTTCTTACTAATTTTTTACAAACTGGTAATGGAATGGCTGCTAATTCATTGTGGTTATTGTTTATACACACATTACCATCAACTGCTGCGATAAATGAGGTTGTGTTCAAACAAGAAAAGTACGATGATATTGTTAGACCAATGGATGCTGCAAGAACTATATCAGAAAAACCAAACCAAAAAGGATTAGTTCTTGCACAAGGTGTTGTAGTTAATGGTGAAAGTTTAAATGTTGACCGAATTGGTGTTAAGAATACTGGATATATACAAGGTATGGTTGGTATGGGTCGTACAGCATTTCCAACATTAGACATAAAAATATTAGAAAATAATATATCTTTTTCTGATTATTTCATAAGACCTTGGATTATTTCTGTTGGTCATAAAAGTTTAAAAGATCAAAATTTAAAGAGTAATATAACTGTTTGGTTTTTAGGTAAAACAAATGGATTTGGTGGTGCGGAAGCACAGAATCCATTTTTAAGAAAAGCTATAACTTATGAAAACTGTAGTCCTATTAGTATAGATAAATGTGAGTATAATTATAGTGGTACAGATATGGTTAAAGAACGTAGTGTTTCTTTTGTTTATACTAATTATACATTTACTCCCCCAGATGAACTTTTATTAGAATTAGTTTCTAATCATGCTGAAACAAGAAAATCTTATAATGAAACTGATAAAATAAGGTCTGGCACAGAACAGGTGCCTATAATAAATCCGTTCTATCCTATGACAGCAACGAACTCAACCATAGCGGCGGATAAACTGGTTGTATTAAATGCACATGCGAGGAATTTAATAACTAATTCTAAAAGGGGTAGTCGAGGAAATTTAGTGCCTGCTGATCCTAAACGCAGAATGTTAGAATATTTAAACCGCCCAAATTATACAAAACCAATTGAAATAGATGATACACCAGTATGGAATAGAAATATAGTTGATCGTATTGTTACAAATTTAGTACAAAATGTTGGTAATAAAATCAATCAACAAATATCTATATTAAGAACTAAATTACTAACCTTTGAAGAAAAGGGGTTAGCAACAATAAATGATGCTACTGTTAAGGCTTTAAATAGTATTATACCCAATCCAAATCCTGCAAAAAATGCTATTGTAAGACCTACTCCACAATTAACTAATCCAACTAGAGGGCCAACACCAAATACAAATGCAAATATACCTGTAAACCAAAACGATACCGCAAACTATATATTAAAATTAAAACAAATTGCTGATCCAAGTAGTGATGATAATGTTACAATAAATACAGTATTAAGAAGTGTTATTGCTACAACAGATATTAATGATACACCTAATAGTTTACAATCAAATAGTAAAATAATAAAAACTAGTCTTGATGATATTCCTAATAATAGAAATATTAGTTTTAATAATATTATATTAGATAAAGATGATGTTGTTGATAGTAAAACTGTTAAAATTAATAATATTATACCAAATTTTAACGATAGTGTTTCAAAAAATATTTCATTTGTCGAAAAAACAACAGACGAAAACGATACCCCTTGATATTTAATAATAGATTATAAATATTAATAACAGTATTAAAATAGGAGAATTATGGAAACAACAGAACAATCCCCAATCGAAAAAAAAACAATCGAACAAAAAAGTAATGTAAATGATATTATAAAATTGATGAATAGGGTTAATGAAACCTTTACATATGAAATTTATATACCATCGTTACAAAAAAATGTAATGTTTAGACAGATAAATACAGCACAACAAAAACGTTTAATTAAATCTATTATTGATTCTCCTGCTTATAATACACAATTTATATTTACATTAAAAAAAATTATTGATGAAAATTGTGTTGAATCAATTAATATAGACGATTTAACAATATTAGATAAGATTATTATAGCAATTAAAATGCGTTCATATAGTATAGGTAATGATTTTGAACTTTCATTTGATATGCCAGATGGTGAAAAAGTTACAAGAATAATTAAATTGAACGAATTATTAGAAAATAAACTAGAATCAATAAAAATTGAACCTCGTACCATTAGTGATAGTAAGGGTGTATTTACAATTGTTTGTGGATTACCTACAATTTCAGACGAATATAGATTGGAAGATGAACTACGAAGAAACACTATAACTGTTGAAATTAACAATGAAAAAGATTTGAGAGAAACTATTGGTGAAGTATATGTTAATGAATTAGTGAAATATATTAAACAAATATCCATTAAAGAAGACGACCAAATAACCGATATTGATTTAAAAAAGGTAGATTTTAAAAATAGAATAAAAATTATAGAACAGTTACCTACATCAGCAACACAACAGATTGTAACATATATAAACGATATAACAAAAGAATTTGAAAAAATTATATTAATTAAAGAAACAATTAATGGTAAAGAACTTGAACAGAGGTTTAAAATTGATGCTAGTTTTTTTACTCGTTCTTAAAAGCATTGTTTAATGACAATTTACATAATGTTTTTAAGGAAATTTATCATTTAGTGTCAAAAACTGGGTTTGATGGGGGTTATATTGATAAATTACCTCCAGCAGAACGAACTATGTATGTTATATATTATAATGAAGAAAAGAAACAGCAGGAACAGCCAAATAATAAGCCAGATGGTAGAAATATAGGTTCTTCAATAAATACTATGTAACTATGTTATTCTAATAAGTATTTATATGGCAACAGGTTCAATAGTTTTAAACATCGAAACACCAGACTTAAATCTTACAGGTACTGGTTCGTTTGATATTTCTAGTTATTTACAACAATTGTTTGTTGGTAATAAAGAAATTAAGACTAATATTGATGAAAAAATAGCTTCAATATTCAAACAAGTAAAAACAAAAGAAATTTCCGAAATATGGTCTGATAAAATTAAAACGGCATTTAACATTAAACCAGTTTCATTAGATATTAAAAAAGAAGTATCAGATCATTTGAAAAAATTATTAAAAGACGTTAATTTAGATAGAATTATTGATGATAATAAAGTAAAACTATCTAGTAATAAAACTAGTGAAAATACTAAGAATAAGGCTGGTGAAACTACTTCTATTACACCAAATCAATCAAAAAATATAGAATCTATTTTAACCAAATTTACTAATAAATTGTCTGATATTTTTAAAACTATATCCACACCAAAAGTTAATGATAATACTGATACGTTGTTTGGAACTGAAAATAATGTTATTATTGATGGATTTTCTGAAAAGGCTTTGGATACCATTGAAAATAGATTTAAATGGATTTCAAAAGATAAAACTAAGGGTGATGAGGGTGGTGGTAAATCACCTAAAGTACCTTCAATGGGTGATGATTTTGCGTCTGGTGGTCTTAATGGTGTAGTTGGTGGTATATCAACAAAACTTACTAGTAAATTAACATCTAAATTGCCTGGTATATTAAAGTCAATGTGTACAAATCCTGTTACTGCATTGGTTGCTGGATTTATATGGGCTGCTATTGATGGTATTATGGGATATATGAAATCAGATTCGTGGGGTGTAAGTAAGGTTTCTGGAACAGTTGGTGCTGTTCTTGGTGGCACTGCCTCTGGAATTAAGGGTATGTTTATGGGTATGGGTAAATGGGCTTTAATTGGTGCTGGTCTAGGAAGCTTCTTTCCTGTTGTTGGTACTATAATTGGTGGTGTAATAGGTGCTCTTATTGGTGGTATATTAGGGTTTATAGGTGGTGAAAAAATTGCAAAGGCATTTGATGCTGTTGGTCGTGGTATTGGTTCAGTAGGCAAAATTATAAGAAATTTTATTGTAGGTGCCATTAAACTACTAGCTTCGCCTTATATTTGGTTATTAAGTAAAATGGGATTTGATGTTGGTGATAATAAAGTTGAAGAATTAAAACCTGGTGAAAAACAAAAAGAAATGACTACTGGTAAAACTGTTACTAGTGCTATACAAGGATTTGTTAAATCTGGTTTAAAGCTTTTACCAAAACCAATTAGATGGCTTTTAAAACAATTAGGTTGGGATATTGATGCTATTGAAATAACGGAAAACGAAAAAACTGGTATGGGTAAAACAATGGTTGTTGGTAAATCTATCGTAAGTATAGTAACTGGATATATTAAAAAGTATTTAAATATGGTGTCAACACCATTTAGATGGATTTTGAGCAAAATGGGATGGGATATTCCACCAATTGAATTAACAGAACAAGAAGCTAGTGGTGTTAAAAAAGTTAATGCTATTGGTAAACCAATCGTAAGTATAGTAACTGGATATATTAAAAAGTATTTAAATATGTTATCAACACCATTTAGGTGGATTTTGAGCAAAATGGGATGGGATGTTCCAGAAATTGAATTAACAGAGCAAGAAGCTGGTGGTGTTAAAAAAGTTAATGCTGCTGCTAAATCTTTTGGTGGTGTAATGCGGGACTGGCTTAAAGAAAAACTTAAAAAATTGCCTAGTGGTATTAAGTGGGTTTTAAGCAAAATGGGCTGGGATGTTGATGCTCCTACCGAAGAAGAAAAAGCGTCTAATCAAGAATTTTTAGATGCTGGTAACAAAGCAAAACAAACTAGGTTAGCAAAAGAAGCAACAGCAAAACAGAGTGAAACCGTATCTCAAGTAAATGTACCTGAAGCAGTTAAAAATGTTGTTAAATCTGCATCGACAGATAATACAGATAAAGAATTAAAATTAAAACAAAAATCAGAATCTTTAAAAAATAAAAAAATAGAAACACCAACTAAAAACGTACCTACAATAAATGTTTCAGCAAATAAAGAAGACAAAGTATATCCAATGAATGATGGTGTTGTATTAGCAAGGGGTGATGGTATTTTAGATATAGAATTAAAAGCAATTAAAAATGGTCTAGATGTATTAAATGCTACGTTTAAAGAAAAGTTGGATGCTATGGATAAAGTATTTAATCAAATTTTAGGTGTTAATAATCAACAATTAGCAATATTGCCATCTTTAGCGTCAAAACCGTCATCTTCTCCACCCAATTATAATTCTGAAGTTCGTGATCCTGTTTATGAATATAGAAAAGAAGTTTATCGTAGTATAAGGAGTTAACTATGGCTGATATGTTATTAGTAAATTTAGTAAATAGTGATGCTGTTGATATTGCTTCAGCAAATGGTACTAACGTTTATGATATTGTTAAAGATTATGATTGGACGTTAACCCCATCTAACAAAAGAAACGATGTTCCATATATAGAATTAACAGAATTTGAACAAGATATTGCGGGTATTTATGCAGAATTAGATTATTGGTTAGCAAATGCAGTAGATGTGTTATCGCAACAACCATCTGATAATCCGTATAAAAATTTATATCATGCAGTGGCAACAAAAACATCATTTAAATTACCATATTTTGGTACTAGTCATCACAATGTACAACAATCTTGGACTGATAGTGAGGGTGGTTTAATGAAAGTGGCAAAGGGATCTGTTGAAACTGCTATAGGTTACGCATCAATGGTTGGGCAATTAGCTGGTAAAGGTGTTAGTCCTGGTTTTGATATAAATAAACCACAAATGTGGAAATCTATTCAAAAAGAAAATTATTCAATAGAATTTACATTATTTAATATTTTAACAAATAATGCATATGTTACAAACAAAAGATTTATAAATAGATTATTATTATCAACATTACATAATCAACGTAATGCTGTTTTAGCCACACCACCTGCTATATTTATGGTTGATATACCAGGAATTAGAAATTCTCCTGCTGCTGTAATACAAAATCTTGATATAACAAATGTTGGTCAAATGAATTTAATAGATGGTTATAATATACCAGATGCCTATTCTATTACTATAAATATATTAGAATTAGTACCAGAAAGTCGTCAAATATTTTATGGTACCATGAATAAAAAGAATACAAAGGTTATTGCTATAAATCAAATACCAGTAGTAGAAGGAATTTTCAATAGAGTTGTGGAAACATTTGTACCAACCCAGCAGAAGCAACATTAGTACCAACCCCAGCAGAATAAGGAAATATTTAAACATGAAAATAACCGATATAAATATAAATTTGGATATAACACCAAATAATTATGAAAATATTTTCAATATATATACTGATGAAAATAATTTTTATTATTATAATTTATTAAAAAAGGTTGATTTTCCTGTTGATTTAGATCCAAATGTATTTGATTATTATATGACACAACCAGACGATTATTATTCAATAATTGCTTTTAAATTTTATAATGATATTAGATTATTTTGGGTAATATGTTCAGCAAATCAGATTGACGATCCAACATCTGCACCAAAAGTTGGAACAATTTTAAAAATTATTAAACCAGTATTACTAAAAAGTATACTAACAACAATAAATCAGGATTAAAATGAATAACGATAATGTAACTAGAAGTTATAGAACATATAATAAGAAAAACTTTTTTATTGAGTTAAAGATGTTTAATCCAGATGGTGATGTATTAATTTTAAATCCTGCTGGTATATTTCATTTAGTTATAGAAGATGATATGCATTTTTGGCCAATTAGAGGCTTTTTTATTTATGATAATGTTTATGAAATAATAGAACGTAAACTAGCAGCAGATACAGCAATAGAAGTTGGTAATTTAGATGCAACATCAAGGGCTGATTTAAAAGCAAAAAAACCATATATGTTTAGAAACGATGGAAGAGATTTTTTAAATATAACAATAAAACCAGAATCTGAAGTACATTTACCTGATGAACAATGGGAAATGTCTTATAATTGTGTAATTTATGATAAAGAAGATATTGAATGTATAAATATCGGTAAAAAACAGAAAAAGTTTTATTTTTGGGACGTAGATTATCAAACCATGCTCGAAAAGAAGATACAATGGTCATCAGCGACTTCAGAATATAATGATAGTGTAAGACGCCTTGGTGGTAGTTATAAGCCTAGTCAAGCCAGCGATGAGGCTCGTAAAATGTATACTGGTGATATCATCAAAGCTATATTAAACGAAAATAATTTTAAAGTAACAACTGATGTTAAAAAGTTTGATAAAGGTTCAACAAAATTGTTTTATACATGTTTTAACAATAAAAACGTTTGGGAAAATATTCAATATATATTAAATAACAATTTAAGTGAAAAAATAAAATCTGTTGAAGCTTTAGATGAATATGATGTTTGTATATTTAATAAAGATAGATATTCCAAAACATTTGAATTGATTCCATTATATAAATTGTTTGCTAAAGCTGGTAATACTGAAAATGAACCTGGTGAATTGCAGTTAGAACATACATATTTTGAAGAAATTGGTGATGTTGCTATTAGTTCTTTAAAAGCACCAACATTACCAATAATGAGTACAACTAAAGATATAAAACTAGGGGCAATAAAAACATATCAATATGTGGATATGTCGTCTGTTGATAATACAACAACACTGGTAACAACACCCGTACATTCATACGATTTTAAAAATAAAACATTTTCAATTAATGTAAAAGATTCAAATATTGAAGAAATATTCAATAAAATGAAGAAGTTATATATTGATAGTAAAGTTTTAGTAAGTAAGGGTGGCGAACCACTTTTAACACTAAACAATAATAAATTACAAAATTTAAATATTAATCCTATATATAGTATTAGAAGTGATAAAGCTGCAATTTTAAGAAGTGGGGTTGGTAATCTATTATATTCAAGTTTATTTTTAAATGGTTGTTTATATTTTCAAATGGAAGGTGCAACAGTAAGGCAATCTGGAACATTTATAGGTATTGATAGAAAGACCTTTACGGATAATAATTTTGATTATAAACTTTGTGGACAATGGTTTGTAACATGTGTTAAACATGTTTTTACAAGCGATTCTTATACAAATGAAATAACGGCTGTTAAAAATTATTCATTTACAAAATTAAAATTAAAAACTACTGAAGTTAAATGAATTTAATTATTCATACCATATAACAATTTTATTAATACCGCGATTACTTGGCAGTGTGTCAACGTGTCGGCCTCTGCTTGATTGATCTTTCCACACAGTTACCTCTCCAGTCTGGGTATCATTATACTGAACACATACTGGATTTGCTGAATCAAACGGATTAGAGGTAAGTACATAATTCACATAAGTAACTTTGCCACCATTATCTATTTCGTGTCCCTTATACTTGAGTACAAGCAGATTTCCAGTATAGGTTCCACCAGCTCCGCCAACTCCACCAGATGCTGCTGAATGTGGTGTTACTGCTGCGTGTGATTGTGTACTTAGATCGCCACCAGTGTCTGTATCTTCTGCTGTGCCATCTATACACAAAGCATATCCAGGAGAACCTGGTATTCCGCTGTTTAAACATCGATCTTTTGGATACTGTAGTGTAGCTATTGCTGAGTTGGTTGTTGTTGCGTTTGTTGTTGATGATACCCCCGTTGATACTCTTAATTCTTCATCATTAGGAAAATCTAATAAACCAGTATTATTATCGATATTACCACAGAACCAAATAGGTATGGGCATTCTCGTTAAGGTATTTTTAATTGTTTCATTATATTGATTAACAGCTAGTGCATATAATATACTATTTGGGCGTATAACATTATTTTTATTTATAGATAAAATATAGTCTATTATTTTAAGTGCATCAATAGTTTTATTGTTTGGCACATCTTGTTGGTTTCTATTTAAAAATTCTGGTGTTATATTCATATTATTCTGGTACAGATATTATTTTATTTTCGCTATCTAAATTTGCTGAAACACTGACCGTACCAACTTTACCCTTCCAGTCCCACGCATAATATCCTGTTATTCTGGTCTGAGTTTCAGAAGCATTACAAACCCAAGGATTAGTTACAAATTGATTGAATGCACTAGGTAAAAAGTTATCTGGATCTCCCGAATCTGCTTTAGCTTTGTTGAATGCAATTGGTAAAAATAAGGTAGAAACTGCATCAATCATAGATTGTGGACATGATAGTTGCATTGTACGTCTTGTCGAAGCTGCAATTCTTGTTCTTGAATTTATACCCTTTGATATCATTGAATTACGTGTTTCTTCGGCCATGTTGTTTAGTGTTAGTGGTATGTTTGCAAAATAATGTGTATGTGGTGGTATTATTAATTTTGCACTACTACCATTAATTATTACATCTAGGATTTCGGGAGCACAGGTTTGTGTTATATCATACATTCCAATCTGTGTTTCCTGCCATTCAAGTGGTGCTGTAATGTGTAGTACTGCTAGTTCACCTTCAATCATCACACCACCTTCAAGTATTGTATTTCTAGTAACGTGTAATTGACCTTCTACAACTACTGCGTTATGTTCTACTGGTAAAAAGGTTATTTTTCTAGCTCTTAAAGATAATCGTTCTCCACCATCAATAACTATTTCATTTTGTGATGCTATTACAATTTGTTCTCCTGTAAAATTGACAATAGTTCCATATATATCAATTGGTCCAGTAGTTTGTATGTTAATACCTCTTGATCCAACCAATAATTTATATTTATTCATTACCGTTAAATTATAATCTCCACCTGGAATGTCTGCAACATCAACGTATTCAACATGTGGTGATGGTTTAAAGTTTGAAAAAGTTCCTTGTGGAGATACATGACACCCATCTATCTTTAATTTTCCTATTGGATCAATTCTATATGATACTAAATCATTTAACGATAATCCAATAGTTTCAATTTTACTCATTGAAATGTTTATAATTTCATCCCCACCAGTTCCAAGTTGTTTTTCTAAATCTGTTATAATTTTTGTTTCGTCCATTATAACGAAATTCATTAACCCAACATTTGGTATTTTAGTTGGTTCTGCTAACCATTGGCCTTCTTGTGTTGATGGTGAAAATCCAAGACCACCTAATGATGGTACGGTTCCGTTACAACACGGACATTTCATACCTTGATAATATCCTATCTTACCTTTAAATGGATGTTTTTTGGGTTTGCAACCTTGTTTTGGTTTTTTTCCCTTTTCTTCTTCTGGTGTTAGATATTGGTTACATGGTACTGGTGGGTTAAATCCTGTTAGTGGTGCTGCCGTTGAAGGTGTACCACTAGTTTGCGATAATGCAGTTGCTTGTGGTGTTTTTAAACATGATCCTGAATATTCTGATGCAATTTGCCATAATGATGTATCTGTTCGTGGTGGTGGTGGTTTTAAATTAAGTGGATTATATGGCATATATGGGTTTCCACCACATACTGGACATTTAGCAAAAACCCCTGATCGTTTTTGATATGTTGATAAAACGTTTGGTGGTGCTTCCCCGTATTTTGCTCTTTGATTGTCAAATAATCGTTTATATTCGTGTATTCTTCTATGGCTATTTAATATTTCATCAACAATGCTTTTTTTAGTTTCACCAATAGTTAATATTTTATCACCACCAATAATAGTTTCATTATCGTTTTTAATATATTCACTTTTATTTTTTTGTGTTGTTAAAAATTGATCACCTAAGACCATTTTTTGGTCATTTTTTGCTGCTAATTCTATTGTTGCGTAATTATTAAATTCTTTAAAAGACCCAGAATAGTGTGTAAATTTTAATATTTCCTTTAAATCTGTATCAATCATTTCTATAGTATGTTTATTACTATTTAAAACGTGTTTTGATCTAAATGTTTTAGCATCAGAATCTACTTGGATGTTTTTAATATTTTCATATGTTGCAGGATAATCTAAACTACTATTAACATCAACATCTTGTGACATAGTATAAATTCTTTTTATATCTGATTGACTATAAGCACTTGCAAAATAAACTGGAAAGTTACAGTCGCCATTTATATAAAACACATAAACGTGTGATCCAACATTTGGAATACTGAACATACCTTTTGCTAAATTTGAATAATTTGATGGTGTATATTGATAACTATATTGATTAACATATTTATTTTTATGTCCGTTTGTTGTATTAAATGCATCTGGATATGCTAGATGTGATGTATAATTGTTCGCTGGTCTAGCACCATCAACTACGTTAGAGTCTTGCCATGCATTAGAATCTGATGTTGTTGATTTATCTATGGTTGCATTATATCTACCAGATGAATTTCCACCAAAAATTGGACCAGCATATTCAGCCCACGGTAAAATATCTTTTAATTCTAACATTGCTTGTGTAAAATCTGGACTTGTATTATTTCCAACAAAATTAAAAAACTTATCAACATTTGTATTTAAACTAGTAATATTTGGTGCTGTTTGTGGTATATAAACTTTAACTCGTCCACGCATTTCAGGACAATTATTTTGAATTACTAAACCAATATAAATATTATTATACGTTTCCATTTGGTGTTAATCCTTTTATATTTACAGTATTTACAGGTTTTCTCAATAAATTTTTTCTATTATCAATTAAAACTGAATAGTTTTCTTCAATTGTTGTAAATGGTGTATTTTCGATAGTTAAATTTTCTTTAACCGTGGTAATATAATTAATCATATATACTAAATCTCCCAAATTTTGAAGTATGCTTGATGTTAATTTTTCTCCTAATTGTGAACCAATATGTTTATCAAAAAAGGAATAATCCCCCATAATATGATATCCTGGTGCAAATGGTTGTCCATCTGTTACAGTTTTTGCTTCTATAAATTCATTTGATATATTATTACAAAGTCCTTGATTTGTTATTGTATAAGCTTTTTCTATTTCATTAATAGTATCAGAATTTAATTTTTTTGTTAAATTATATCTTACTGATTTCGGGGTTCCATCATTCCAATATTGTAATTGTACGTTTGATTTATCAAGATTAAATCCTAATAACCATGAACCAATATATTCAGAAACTGGTGTAAACAATGGTAATTGTTTTAAATTATCATCTAAAAAGGGATGTATACCAGTTAATCCACGAACTTTTTCGCGCATTTCCGAAACACCAGAATCTTTAATAGTTTGACTAATATTTTCAGCAACATCTAATTGTTTTGATAGTGTTTGTGATTTTGAATCTTCTAAATTCTTTTTTTCTTTATAATCTGTTGATGAGTTTGATAAAGCAGTATCATTACTACTAGGTAATACTGCTAATTCTGCAATAATATTTGTGTCAATTGTAATATTACTTTTTACACTACCAGCAGGTGGTGGTACTACTATTGGAATTGTTGGTGTACAAGCTGTTGGTGTTAATAATTTATTTTTAAGTTCTACAACAGCAATATATTTATCTCGTGCGTCACCTGCAAGTTTTTCACCCATAGCAATTGTACCATAATATGCATCTTCTAGTTGTTGCTGGGCGTTTAATACTAACGTTCTTAATGCCTGATATGTCGATAATACCTGTGATACTAAAGATGAAAGTAACTGTATTCCAAGAGTTTTAGCTTTATCTATTGCACTTGAAGCAAGCAATTTAGCTGTTTTGGAAGCTTTTGCTTTTAAAGATAAACATTGTACCTTTTGATCTGGTGAAATTGGTGGTTTTGGTACAGTGGGCATTTAAATAAACCTTTTAATTATTTATTCAACAATACCAATTTACCACCAGTTAATCTTCGCTATTAACAAACTTCATAAAGGTCATTCTTAACAATTCATTTACTGCATCTGCATCTTTTGCACATGTATCATGTCTCATAACAACACGTTCCCCATGTAAACCATATCCAATTAATATGAAATTTTTTAAAAATTCACTAATAATAGAACCCAGTCTATTATACGCTTCATCATCATTTTGTGGTTTAGAATGTTTAATATTTATAGTTTTTACAAATTCATTAAATAATTTTGTATCTTTTTTAGATAGATTATTATTTTTATCAATGGTATTAACTTTAGTATTGGACAATTTTTTAGTCATAATAATACCTCAATTTCTTTTAAGTATTTATTAAAATTGAGATATTATTTTATCTATTTTCTAATTGTTCATCTGCATTGATTGGAGTAAAAGTATTATCATTATATGCTTTATATTTATTATTAATGTTATATTTTACTAACGTTGTTATTAAAATTTCTATTGAATCTGTTTTAATTTTAATATTTGGTGGAAAAAACTGTCCACCATCATAAAATTCAAAAAAATTATCACCTAAATCACTTTTATTAAAATAACAGGTACAATGTATAGCGGAACAATCTGGATCAATAACAACCGTCCATACTCGTGGATCGATTAATTGATATCGATTAAATATTACATCTACCATGTATCCACTATTGCGAAGTCTGCTTAAAAAGTATGAAAGTTTATTAGTTTTATTAGCCATATTAATTCCTTATTTTAGTTGTTATTGTTTATTTGTGTTTATGCTTCTACGTTTTTCCAGCGACCATTTTCAAGTTTTCTTATTTGTATTTTACTTTTAAGAGTTTTTGCATACAAAAGATGGCCCTTCAATGCCTCTTTTGATATTAAATGAGTACCTTCCGCTTCATTATAAAACAACGGGGTTGTATTCCATTTTCCACGCGATTTGTAAAAAATTCCGTATTTTGTAGCTTTCATATCTTTTATAGTTTTCATAGTTTTTTCTCTTCT
>SESB01001532.1_pt1 | contig 14892 bp, 12 predicted proteins | sample 3171441 | NCBI WGS metagenome assembly SESB01 (sample SAMN06051867, study PRJNA518727) | freshwater metagenome | biome: subpolar coniferous forest; feature: holomictic lake; material: water; isolation source: holomictic Lake 227, 6 m depth | place: Canada: near Kenora, Ontario | collected...
GCTTCACTCCTCACTTTTCACTCCTCACTTTTCACTCCTCACTTTTCACGCTTCACTCCTCACTCCTCACTCCTCACCTTTCTCTTTTCACTTTTCACTTTTGAATTTTGAATTTTTACTTTTTAATTTCTTCCCTACCCCCTTCTTCCCGGCCCTGCTGGTCTTGATGGCGCTTGTCTGTTTTGTGGTGCTGAGGGTCTCGACTGTGGTGTGCTAGGCCTTGCTTGAGGACGTTGCATTTGTTGTTGGTTCCTCTCCATTCTATTTGCCCTATCACGATTTGAATTATCGCGGTGAACATCGTTTGGAACACCTGCCTTATCTCTTGGATTCCATTTATTTCCTTCGCGTTGATTCCAGTTTCCTTTATTGTCTTTCTGGAAAATATTGCCATCTCTATCGGATAACACATTATTAGAACCTCCAGTTGAAGGTCTGGCAGATGGACGATTAAAATTATTGTTCCCGGAATTTAAGGCTGGCAATCGATTATTGCCATTTTGCGATGGTCTGCTTGTTGCCAAGCCACCTGGACCTCTATTTACATCTCTGGTACTAATCACATCCCTGCGATTATTATATAAATTGTTATTTCCTGGTCGATTGTTTCCTGGTCGATTATTAATATTGACACTATTATTCGGGCGATTAATATTGATGTTCGGATTATTGATCACGATATTGTTTCCGCCACCTGGTCGCCCATAACCACCACCATAATACCCACCATGATAACCCCATCCACCATATGGAGGACGATACATTGGCGGACCAAACCATCCACCGCCATATCCACCATATCCTATACCCACATGAAACCATCCGGCATTAAAACTCATTCCAAAACTCATACCCCAACCAGTGTATGGATTATAATGCATACCAAATCCAAAAGTAACGGGGCGAGGATAATAGATGGCTCCATACCATGGACGATAATACCAGCCTGTTCCCCATATAACTGTTGGTCCGTATAAATACCCACCCATATATCCTGGCGTATAACCTGTATAAATATATTGTGGCGTTGATTCGTAGATGTAAACGTATTTAGTATTATAAGCAGAACTACTTGCAGGAATTTTGTCTACATCACTAGGTCTTTCCTCACTCACAACCCATGGGCCCGTAGCTTGTTTACTTTGAAACCAAACGCCATTGTCAACTGCAAAATATTTATCCTTTGCTTTTATTACTGTGATATTGCTATTTTCAGCTAGATATAAACTTGTGTTTTCAATAGATGAAAATTTTGGATCACCATCATAGGTAACAGTACATTTTGCAGTAGCACGATCAATCTTTGCAGTCTGTGGAATTACAGCATCAGCTTTTGCTTCTTCTGCGGCATCCGTTCCTGCAACACTTGCTAATACCCCATCCTTTTCAGAACCTTCTGGAATTTTTGCAAAGTCGGCTGGCAATTTATCTGCAGGCACAAATGCCCATGGTCCATTCATAGAACTAGAGCTATACCAGCGACCAGCTAATAAAATAAAATTTTTCTGACTATTGATATCCTTAAATATTTCATCTAAAGTATTGTCGGCATACAACAAACCAGTGCCCTGTATCGGCTTAAAAGATGCCTCACCTTCTGTTTGAATTAATTCAGCAGGTACCGTTGAAATGATAATTTCTGTAGGTGTTGTATTTTTTGCAACAGGTTCTTTGTCTTTCTCAGCTGCGGCTTCCTGTTCTTTTAACTTTGCATCAATTGTTTGTATTTTGGAAGGCAAATTTTTTATGGATTGATACCCTGTTGTTACAGTATTAGAGGTATACCAATTGCCGCCGCCATACAAATAGAATTTTTTATCATCCGGATTTTTAATAATCAAAGAGGGTGTATTAACCACACGCTCCATATTTAAATTTTTATCCTGTTGAATTTTTGGTTCGCCATCAATAGTTACCAGAGTAGTTGGAACTTTAGTATAAATAATTTTAGGAGGATCTGTTTTAAAATTGGCGTTTTCTATTTGTTGTTCCTGATGGATACTATTTTTTAAACGCTCCATAGAAATAGATAAGTTCCATTCGGGAACTTGCTTTTCTATTGCCGCTGCTAATTCACTCAGTTGAGCAGCATCTGCAATGCCTGGAAATTTTGTCTGTACCACTTTCAAACTTTCTAAAGTGGCAGTACCATTATCCTTATCTGTATTCAAAATGGCTTCAACCCAAATAGCACCAAACACAGGCTCTTCATTTGCTTTTTTGCGAATCGAAACGGCTGCTCTTCCAGAAAGCTTTACGCCTACTAATTTTTCTGGTTGCGGTTGATAAATAGTGATCTTACCTCCATTACTGATAGGTATTTCTTTTGGCCAATCACTTTGGGCTTGCGCAAAAAAAATGAGGCAAGAAAAAAATGAAAAAAGAATCAACTTACGATATTGCATAAGATTGTTTTTGATTGAAGATAAAGTTAACGAATACGGTTTTTCAATATTGTTAAAATCGGCCAAACAAAATTCGATTATTGAATCAAATCAGCTATTTGCGGATCAAGCGGAGATACTGATTGCGCAAAAAAATGTGTAAGCACTCCATTTGCATCCACTAAATATTTACAAAAATTCCACTTGGGTTCTTGGTTGCACCAACCATTCTTTTCCGGATTTGATAACCAGTTAAAAACAGAATTTTGTTCCGCACCTTTGATTACTTGTGATTTTTTAGCAAGATAAAATGTAACCCCATAATTGATCTTGCAAAACGCTGCAATGGCAGCATCATCTTTTTTCTCTTGCTCTTTAAAATCATTCGCCGGAAATCCAATGATGATCAATTGATCTTTGTGTTGTTGATAAAGTTTTTCTAACTCAGCGTATTGTGCCGTATACCCACAATCACTTGCCGTATTTACCAAGATAACTTTCTTTCCTTTCAATTGATTTGCATCTAAAATATTGCCATCATTCAATTCGATTTTTAAAGAATAAAAATCAACCGCGGGTTTTATATTGTTAGTGTTTTTTTGAATAGCATTTTTAGAACCAAATACTTTCCCGGGTAACATAATCAGGGGATATATCGATTTTAATACTGATTGTCTATAACTCATATCTTTTTTTTTCATTAACAATACCGCCACAACTAATAATGGAATAACTATAATCAAAGTTTTCATAAGCCCTTTTTGCATTTTATCGAATTACTAGTTTAAACATTCCCAACTTGCCTTTCAACGGCGGATATTTTATAGCCGGATCAAACCATGTTGGCGTTTTTAAAACAGATTTCCTATGACTGAATGTATCAATAGAAGTCTTACCATGATAAGCTCCCATGCCACTATAACCTCTTCCGCCAAAAGGTAATTTGTGATTGGTTAAGTGCCAACTTGCATTGTTTACACAGGCACCTCCTGAAGGTACTGCATCTAACCAGGTTTGCTCAATAGCGCTACTTTCTGTAAATACATAGAAGGCTAATGGGTTAGGATTCTTAGCAATGATGTCTTTTGCTTCTTCCATGGTTTGAAAACTAAGAATAGGAAGAATGGGTCCAAAGATTTCATCTTTCATCACTTGCATGTCTGTGCTTACTTCATCTAATATAGTAGGTTCAATAAATAAAATATCTCTGTTGCTTCTTCCACCCTGAATAATTTTTCCATCATTCAAGTAAGTTAATAATCTATCAAATTGTTTATGATTAATGATCTTCCCAAAATTGTCGCTTTCTTCTGGTCGCGCTCCAAAAAACCGATTGATCGTTTCGCGCATTGCCTTTACTAAAGCTTCTTTTTTTGAAACATGCACCAATACATAATCTGGTGCCACGCACATCTGACCAGCATTTGAAAACTTCGTCATTACAATTCGCTTTGCAGCAATTTTTATATTGGCATCAGACTCCACCACACATGGACTTTTACCCCCTAATTCCAAAGTAACTGGCACTAATTCTTCAGCTGCCATTTTATAAATAATCTTTCCTACTGTGGTGCTTCCTGTATAAAAAACATGATCAAATCTAAAATGCTGCATCATGGCAGGAATTACGGTAGCTCCGTCGCCGGGTACATATAAAATATATTCTTTAGGAAAAACAGATTCAATAATTTTTTTCATCAGTTCTGCAGTTGCGGGAGCAAACTCGCTGGGCTTTAAAACCACCGCATTACCTGCTGCTATTGCACCTATCAATGGTGCAAATAATAATTGAAAGGGGTAATTCCAGGGGCCAATTATAAGCACCACACCCATAGGTTCTTTTTCAATCCTACTGCTTGATGGCAGATTTAGCATATTAGTGGAAACAGACTCAGGTTCCATCCAGGAGTTAAGTCCATCCAACATAGCACTCATTTCAGCCATAAAAAAGCCGTTCTCCGTAACCCAGCATTCTTCCTTACTTTTTTTCAAATCGGTGTATAATGCAGTATAGATTGCTTCTTCATGGTCTTGAACAGCTTGCTTCAAAACTTCTAATTGTTTTTTTCGAAATGCATAGCTACGAGTAGCTCCTGTATCGAAGTATTGGCGCATTTGTTTGAGTTGCTGCACTAATTCGGTAGTCATATTCCTTTTTTTTATATGGCAATAGTATGAATCTTAAAGATACAGGTTGTGCCTTTCATTTAATAATAGAGAAATGTCAATTTCGTTTAAATAATTATTCTGCAAGTATGCAACTATTTCAATAAATTCATTCCTTAAATTTCCTACTATAAACACCAACGATTCTTCCATGAAAAAAAATGAACCCATTAACAATTCGCGCCGCGGTTTTATTCGCAATGGTGCATTGGCTCTTGCAGGTTTTACCATCGTTCCGCGCCACGTACTTGGTCGTGGATTTGTTGCCCCGAGTGATAAATTACAAGTTGCCGGTATCGGTGCTGGTGGTAAAGGCGAAAGCGATCTTTGGAACTTCTATAAAAGCGGAAAAGCAGATATTGCTTTTTTATGTGATGTAGATGAACGTCAGTCAGCCATGAGTCGCAAGCGTTATCCCAACGCAAAAGTGTATAAAGACTACCGCGAAATGTTGGATAAAGAACATAAGTTGATTGATGCAGTTTCTGTATCCATTCCGGATCATCAACATGCAGTAGCTGCTATGGCTGCCATGCAATTGAACAAACACGTGTATGTACAAAAACCTTTAACACACGATATCTATGAAGCTCGTATGCTAACACAAGCTGCACATCGTTATAAAGTAGTTACACAAATGGGTAACCAAGGATCTTCAGGCGATGGTGTTCGTCAATTAGTAGATTGGTACAACGCTGGTTTAATTGGCGATGTACATACTATTTATTGTTATACCGATCGTCCGGTTTGGCCACAAGGCATTGGCTGGTCAAAAGACAAACCTGCTGTTCCAGCAGGATTGGATTGGGATCTATGGCAGGGTACCGCACCTAAAAAAGATTATGTAGAAGGACTGATTCCTTTTAACTGGCGTGGCTGGTGGGATTATGGTACCGGCGCTTTGGGTGATATGGCCTGTCATATTATGGCTCCTGCTTTTGCAGTATTGGGATTAGGTTATCCTGATGGCGCTGAGTGTAGTGTTTCTACTCCTTATATCGCTAACTGGACCAAAGCTAACTTCCCTGAAAGCGGTCCTGTTTCTTCTCATATCATTTTAACCTTCAAAGGCAAAAATGGTAAACCAGATTTGAAATTGCATTGGATGGATGGTGGTATTCAACCCGAGCGTCCAGAAGAATTGGGTGCTAATGAAGTAATGGGCGACGGTGGAAATGGTGCCATTTTTATTGGTTCAAAGGGTAAAATGATGTGTGGCACTTATGGTCTTAACCCGCAATTATTACCTACCTCTTTAACCAAAACAACCATCGTTCCTCAAACAGTTACTCGCGTAAAGGGCGGTGAAGGTGGACACTATGCTGCATGGGTGGAGGCATCCATTGCTGGCTATGGTACAGATTTGGCAAAAAACCTAAGTTCTCATTTTGATATTGCAGGGCCACTTACAGAAAGTATCCTAATGGGTAACCTGGCATTACGTAGCTACAATATTGAAAAGAAAAATTCAAAAGGATCTATCGAACATCCAGGCCGTGGCATTAAGTTACTCTGGGACGGACCGAATATGAAGATCACCAACTTTGATGAAGCAAATCAGTTTGTGAAGAGAGAGTATCGCGAAGGATGGAGTTTAGGAGTATAATGATGAGAATGTTAACCCTGGCCTTTAGGCTAGGGCAACAGGCATCTAAGTAATAAATCAAAAAGGGGACGCATCGATAGACGCATCCCCTTTTTTTGACTTTTTATTTTTGAATTTTGACTTCAGAGTCATCTAAATCATTAAAAAAATAATCCTAGGTAGCCCAAGCTTTATCTCCTTTTTTATAAGGGATACAACCTTCGTATTTACCTGGCACGGCTACATAACGCAATGCTTTGGTAGCACCTACTTCAGAGGTAAAGAAACCTAATAAGGTTAACTCTTTCAGCATTCTGAAATAATGATTAGGATCTGTATCTTTTTTAGACTTCTGATAGTCTTTCATTTCTTTATCTAAGTCAACCAACAGATCATGTCTCTGCGCTGGTGTGCTGTCCATAAATATTTTACTAGATTTTTTCTTAGATGCCTCGTCGAGTTTTTTCAAACCTTCCGCAAAAATGATTTGGTCTTTTGGCTCGTAACAGTCTTTCACATATACACTCATAAACTCGCCCACTTTTGCTTCTTTAGCACCAGGTGTAGCTGTTGCTGGCAAAATGGTTTCACCAACTTCATTCAAAAATGCAATATCATCTTTGGTTAAGTTGAATCCTGCTGCTCCTTTATCTGAAGTTTTACAACCAGACATAAAAGCACCGGCACCTATTAAAGTTCCGCCCAACAGTATGGCAACACTGGAAATGGCTTCTCTTCTATTCATTCTTTTTAATTTAAATGGTTTTAAATTTTGCTCCAGTAATTTACTGAACTACAATTGATTTTAAATATTTTGTTTTTTCAGTTCTTCCACAGCAAATGCTGCAGCTCTAGCTGTAAACGCCATATAAGTTAATGATGGATTTACACAAGATGAAGATGCCATAAACGCTCCGTCTGTAACAAACACGTTTGGTGCATCCCATACCTGGTTATTTCCATTTAATACAGATGATTTGCGATCTCTACCCATACGAGCAGTTCCCATTTCATGAATACCTTTTCCTGGAGTTCCATCACCATCATGTCCTTTCACATCTTTCACACCAGCAGCAGTAAGCATTTCAATTGCATCATCCACACAGTCCTTACGCATTTTCTTTTCATTCTCTCTCAACTCACAATCGATAGCTAAGACATTCATGCCCCATTTATCCTGTTTGGTTTTATCAATCGAAATTTTATTATCATGATGCGGTAACATTTCACCAAATCCACCCATACCCATCGTCCAATTACCTGGTTCAGTTAATGCATCTTTGAAATCAGCACCTATGCTAAACTCAGCCACTTGATGATTCCAACCTTCTCTGGTACCACTACCCTGATAACCAAATCCACGCACATAGTCGCGTTTATCGTTACCCACATTTCTATAACGAGGGATATAGATACCATTGGCACGACGACCAAAATAATATTTGTCTTCATACCCTTCTACTCTTCCACTGGCACCTGTTCCTAAATGGTGATCCATTAAGTTATGACCAAGCTCTCCACTACTGCTTCCTAATCCGTCAGGCCAAACATCTGTGGCAGAATTCATAAGAATCTTTGCGGTATCTAATGTTCCGGCATTTATGAAAACGATCTTTGATTTGTATTCAACCGTTTTCATCGTTTCAGAATCCATCACTTCTACACCTGTTGCTTTTTTCTTATCCTTATCATACAATACTCTTGTAACAATACTGTATGGACGTAAAGTTAAATTACCAGTTTTTTGTGCAGCAGGTAAAGTAGAAGATTGTGTACTGAAATATCCTCCGAACGGACAACCTAACCAGCATTTATTTCTAAACTGGCAATTGGTTCTTCCCTCATGCGGAACAGTTAGGTTAGCGGTACGACCTATGATCATGGCACGGTCGCCTTTATAATGTTCTTTAATTCTTGCAGCAACATCTTTCTCTACACAAGTCATATCCATTGGTGGTAAAAACTGACCATCAGGTAAAACTGCCAGTCCATCTTTATTACCACTAATACCAGCAAACTTTTCGGCATAGCTATACCATGGTTCAATTTCTTTATATCGAACAGGCCAGTCAACACCGTGACCATCTTTTAAGTTGGCTTCAAAATCCAAATCACTCCATCGATAACTTTGACGACCCCACATTAAAGATTTACCACCTACATGGTAACCTCTAAACCAATAGAAGGGTTTTGTTTCTGTATAAGGATGTTCTGAATCTTTACACCAGAAATCCAAATTAATTTCATTCAGTGGGTAATCTCTTTTCAAATTTGGATAGTCGTGAATCATTTGTTGTGTTCTGCGACCCCTGTGTGGAAAATCCCATGCTTCCTTATTAGCGGAAACATAATCTTTGATATGCTCAATATTTCGTCCTCTTTCAAGAAGCAAAACCTTCAGCCCTTTTTCAGTTAGTTCCTTTGCAGCCCAGCCACCGCTGATGCCCGAACCAACTACAATTGCGTCATACGTTTGATCAGCCATTTGTTCGTGATTTATTTGGTTTTTATAGTGGATTATTTAAATATCGCAGATTTGAATTGCCTTTCTAAGAGAAGCAATCGGATCTGCATCTGCAGGAATAAATTCCTGAGCTACATAGCCCTTGTATCCTGTTGCAACTATGGCTTTCATAATAGCAGGATAATATAATTCCTGACGCTCATCAATTTCATTTCTTCCTGGAACACCACCTGTATGATAATGTCCGAATGATTCATGATGATTACGTATGGTACGAATTACATCTCCTTCATCAATTTGCATATGATAGATATCGTAAAGTAATTTGAAATTGGGTGAACCTACACGCTTTACTAATTCAACACCCCATACAGAACGATCACACATATAATCTTTGTGATCAATTTTGCTGTTCAATAATTCCATTTGAAGTATCACCCCTTTTTTCTCAGCCAATCCTACAATTTGCTTTAACCCTTCAACGCAATTATTCAATCCAGTTTCATCATCAATGGTTCCTTTATTACCACTTGCAACAAACAGATTTACAAAACCTGCTTTAGAAACAAGATCTATGTGCTCAGTATAACTCTTAATTAAGGTTTCATGATATTGTTTATCGTTCCATCCTTTAGTAAGACTGATCTCAGCACCATTACACATGGTAGAAAGAAGGCCATATTTTTTTAGCATGTCCCAATCTTTGGGACCTACTAAATCAATTCCAACAAGTCCAATTTCTTTTGCAGAAATACACAGTTGTTCCAAAGGAATTGCTCCATAACACCAACGACAAGCGGAATGATTAATATTCCCTTTGAGTTGGCCAGAGGTGTTTTTTTCTTTCATGTCTTGCGTAAAAGATGAAAATACAGTCCCCGCAGCTAGTGCGGCAGAACCTGCAACCAGATTTTTAATGGCTGATCTTCTATTTGTATTTGTTGGCATTTTTATTTCTTATAACTGTGAATCTAAACAGCTGTCAATACTTCTTTCTTTCTTCCTTTCATATAGAAATAAAGACCGATAAAAGCAACTGTCAAAAAGATAGGTATGATGAGCGTGAAATTTATAATTTCTGGTCCAGCAGCTTTCTTTGCCTCGTTCAAAACATTTGCAAATTCAGTTCCTGAAGGTGCATTATTGTATATTTTAATATCTGCACCAGCAGGTAATTTTGCAGCAATCAAGCGATCATAATAGCCTCCCATAAAAAACATGTATACAGATACTGCGAACATGCCAGCCCCCCCCAAGAAGTTCATTCCAACGGCACCTGTTCTAGGTAAATTTTCAGATACAAAACCTAGCATCGTAGGCCAGAAATAACAAACACCCATTCCAAATACTATCGCTCCTACAAATAATGTATTCCCGGTGCTATGACCTAATAAATACAATCCAGCCGCTGCAAGAACTGAAGAAATTATTAATACCCCCTGTGGAGAAAATTGTTTGATCACAGGTTTTGCAAAAGCTCGGCCCAAAACCATTACCCCAGTTTCGATAGTTAATAATAAAATCGCATTGTCAGAAACATTTTTTAATAATACATCTATCCATTGTCCAGTAAATAATTCCGTAATAGCGGTACCAAACATTAAAATAAACATCACCCAAAAAAGAGGTGTAAAAAATACTGCCTTATACATTTCTTTAGCTGAAATACCACTAGCAACACGTTCAGTAACAGGGAAGTCTAATTTGCTAAATAAGTATCCATATAGAATAGTTGGTATTGCCATTAACCCAACTTGAATTTGCCAACCAACTCCTACTTTATCTAATAAGAAAACAATTAATGTTCCAATTACAATTCCACCTGGGAACCATAAATGAAAGTGATTCAATTTAGTAGTCTTATTGTCAGAATAAATAGTTGCTACCAGCGGATTACAAGCAGCTTCCACAGTACCATTCGCAATTCCAATACAAAGTGTAGAAATAAATAAACTCCAATATCCGCCAGCGAATATGGTTAATATAATTCCTAAAAGATGAAACATAAAGGCAACTAGTAATAGTTTCTTCATGCCTATTAAATCAACTGCTATACCACCAAGTACTACAGCTACCGGAAATCCCCAGAAGGCTGTTCCAGCAATAGTTGCAAGTTGAGTTGCATTTAATTCGAATTGTACACCTAGTCTTCCAAGTATACCAGCTCGAATTCCAAAAGATAATGATGTCACCAAAAGTGCCAGACAACTGGCAACAAATAATTGGCTACGTTGTGGGGTAGTTTGCATGTCGTTAGAGTTAAAAAGAAAATTTAAGGAGTTAAATGTAATTTTTTATTTTTAAAAACTCGATTGAAAAATCAAAGCCTTGAAAAAATAATTTAGCAACCCTAAATTAGAGGGCTTTGTGTCAAAAAGACACGATGTAATCAAATTAAAATATCCTTACATTTAATAAAAAAAAGAACAACCAAATGAACCGAAAACTCAGAATGGGTATGGTGGGAGGCGGTAAAGACGCTTTCATTGGAGCCATACATCGCTTCGCCGCCAACATGGACGGCTTGATTGAAGTTGCCGCTGGAGCATTAAGTATTAATCCTGAGATCGCAGTTGATTCGGGTAAGTCGTTGTTTCTTCCTGCAGACAGAACTTATCTTACTTATGATGAAATGATCAGTAAGGAAGCCGCTTTGCCAGCTGATAAAAGAATTGATTTTGTAACAATCGTTACTCCCAACTTTGCACACTTTGCTCCTGCAATGATGGCATTGGATCATGGATTTCATGTGGTAATTGAAAAACCAATTGCATTTACATTGGATGAAGCCATTCAGTTAAAAAAGAAAGTGGAAGAAACTGGATTAATACTTTGCTTAACGCATACCTATTCTGGTTACCCAATGGTGAAGCAAGCCAAAGCAATGGTTGCAGATGGTGTACTCGGAAAGATTCGTAAAGTATGGGTGGAGTATCCACAAGGCTGGTTGAGCAAATTATCTGAAAGAGAAGGAAATGCACAAGCAGCATGGAGAACAGATCCTAAGAAGAGTGGTAAAGCTGGTTGTATGGGTGATATTGGTACACACGCTGCACACTTATCAGAATATATTACTGGCGCAAAAATTACGCATATATGTGCCGACCTAAATGCATTGGTACCTGGTCGTATGCTGGATGATGATGGTGGGGTTTTATTAAAATTCGATAACGGAGCTGCTGGTGTTTTAATGGCTTCACAAGTTGCAGCTGGCGAAGAAAACGCTTTAAAGATTCGTATCTACGGAGAAAAAGGCGGACTGGAGTGGGCACAACACGAACCCAATACCTTATTGGTAAAATGGCTTGACGCTCCTACTCAGATCTTACGCGCTGGTGCTAATTATGGAGATCGTTTATCTTCTTATGCAACCAGTAATTGCAGAACTCCGGGCGGACACCCAGAAGGATACTTAGAAGCATTCGCTAATATCTATCACAATTTTGCAAAAACTGTTTCTGCAAGAATTGATGGATCTACTCCTACAAAAGAGGAATTGGATTTCCCTGGTGTAGAAGATGGTATCAGAGGCATGGCATTTATTGATAATGTGGTAGCTTCAGCACAATCAGATATTAAGTGGACGGAATATAAAATCTAATTAAACAACAATTTATCATGACTAATATAAAAGGTCCGGCGATATTTCTGGCTCAATTTATGGGCGATACTGCTCCATTTAACAGACTCGATACGATCTGTGCCTGGGCAAAAAGTTTAGGATTTGTAGGCGTACAAATTCCGGCATGGGATCCACGTTGTATCGACTTAAAAAAAGCTGCAGAAAGTAAGACCTATGCCGACGAGATCAAAGGCATCGTAAATGCAGCAGGCATGGAGATCACTGAATTATCTACTCACTTACAAGGGCAGTTAGTAGCAGTAAATCCTGCATACGATGCTTTGTTCGATGGATTTGCACCTGAAGAGGTTCGCAACAATCCCAAAGCCCGAACCGAGTGGGCAGTTCAACAATTAATGTATGCAGCTAAGGCTTCACAGAATTTAGGCTTGGATGCCTGTGCCACATTTAGTGGTGCATTATTGTGGCATACAGTTTATCCATGGCCGCAACGTCCTGCAGGATTAGTAGAGACAGGATTTACAGAATTGGGTAAAAGATGGACACCTATTTTAAATGAGTTTGATGCAAATGGTGTAGACCTTTGTTACGAAATTCATCCTGGCGAAGACTTACACGATGGTGTGAGTTATGAAATGTTCTTAGAAAAAGTTAACAACCATAAACGAGCAAACTTACTATACGACCCTTCGCATTTTGTGTTGCAATGTTTAGACTATTTAGCATACGTCGATTTTTACCACGAGCGTATTAAAATGTTCCACGTAAAAGATGCTGAATTTAATCCAACAGGCAAACAGGGTGTTTATGGCGGATACCAGGGATGGGTAGAACGGGCAGGTCGCTTCCGCTCTTTGGGAGATGGGCAGGTTGACTTTAAATCTATCTTCAGCAAGCTGGCTGCCTATAATTATAAAGGCTGGGCAGTAATGGAGTGGGAATGTGCCATTAAACATCCAGAAGTGGGAGCAGCAGAAGGAGCTGTGTTCATTAAAAACAATATTATTAAAGTAACCGAAAAGGCCTTTGACGATTTTGCAAATACTGGTTCAAATGAAGAATTTAATCGCCGTATTCTAGGAATTCATTAATAACTTTATCTTTTTAATCAATAAAAATCTAATAGCATTGAAAAAGTATTTAGTAGCCATTGCACTGTTGGTGTTTATTGGCGCATGTAGTAGCAACAACGCAAATGATAAAAAAACAGAAACAACAGCAACAGCTGCGGCTCCAGCAAATGATTTAAGTTCTAATCCTGACTATCAGAAAGGGGTTGAGTTAATTGCGAAGTCAGACTGTTTAACTTGTCATAAAACAGATACCAAAATTATAGGACCAGCCTATAAAGATGTAGCTGCGAAATATGAAAATACAGAAGCTAACGTAACCATGTTGGCAAGTAAAATCATCAAAGGTGGCACTGGTGTGTGGGGACAAATTCCAATGACACCGCATGCTGCACTTTCAGAAGCAGATGCAAAAGCATTAGCAAAATATGTTTTATTACTACGTAAATAAATAAAATGCAAACAATAATTTTATCAAGTCTGATTTCACTTTCCATCTTAGTTGGTGGCCCTGTTAAAAAAACAGAAAAAACTATAGAGAACAAAAAGGGATGGATTACTCTTTTTGATGGAAAGACCACCAAGGGCTGGCATAGCTATGGTAAAACAACAGCAGGCGAAGCCTGGAAAGCAGAGGATGGAAGTTTACATCTTGATGCAGGAAAAGGTTTAAGTGCAGGAGATATCGTTACAGACGAAAGTTTCGACAATTTCGATTTAAAATTGGAATGGAAAATTTCAAAGAATGGCAATAGCGGCATCATTTTTTATATTCAAGATGAGCCAAAAAAATATGATTATATCTGGTTTACAGGACCTGAAATGCAAATACTTGATAACGACGGACACTCTGATGGTAAAATCATCAAACACCGTGCTGGCAACCTTTACGATTTGATAGAAGGAAAAGAAGGTGTAGTAAAAGCTGTAGGCGAATGGAATCAAGTAGAGATTATTAGCAATAAGGGAAAATTAGATCTTTTGCTAAATGGCGTTACAGTAGTATCTACAACAGTAGGTGACGATAACTGGAGAAATTTAATTGCCGGCAGCAAGTTTAATACGAAGCCCGACTTTGGTAAAATTTTCAGTGGTCATATAGGATTGCAAGACCATGGTAATGAAGTTTGGTTCAGAGATATTAAGATCAAGAAATTGTAATATCAACAACTCTTTTTTTTAGAGCCGCCCCAAAAAGGCGGCTCTTTTTTTATCCTCCCTTTAACTTCTACTTCCATCTCTTTTCCTTTTTACTTTTTAATTTTTACTTTTTAATTTTTACTTTTTTTATCTTTCCGCCATGTTTGAATTGGATGATACTTATTTTATGCAGGAAGCCCTGAAGGAAGCGCAGAAAGCTTATGATGCAGATGAAGTACCTGTGGGAGCTGTTGTTGTAATGAACAATAAAATCATTGCACGTGGACATAACCAGGTTGAATTACTCAATGATGCCACTGCACACGCAGAAATATTGGCCATTACATCAGCCTTTAACCTACTGGGATCGAAATACTTACCAGAAGCCACGCTTTATATAACTTTAGAGCCCTGCCTGATGTGTGCGGGTGCTATCTTCTGGGGCAAGATCAGAAGGATCGTTTATGGTGCATCTGATGCAAAAAACGGATACCTCCATC
>SESB01001534.1_pt1 | contig 14870 bp, 11 predicted proteins | sample 3171441 | NCBI WGS metagenome assembly SESB01 (sample SAMN06051867, study PRJNA518727) | freshwater metagenome | biome: subpolar coniferous forest; feature: holomictic lake; material: water; isolation source: holomictic Lake 227, 6 m depth | place: Canada: near Kenora, Ontario | collected...
AACGCTGTACAACAATCTTGAAACCGGATTGGTATTCAAGCGCGGAGACAAAGTTATATGGAAATGTGAGGTTTGCGGTTATTTGCACGAAGCGCAAAGCGCTCCGCAGATTTGTCCAATTTGCGGCCACCCTCAGGCATACTTCGAACTACAGGCAAAAAACTATTAATGCATGACTGACTTACACAAGTTTATTCGTACCCTTCCAAAAGCCGAATTACATCTTCATATTGAAGGAACCCTGGAGCCTGAAATGATGTTTCATCTGGCATTGCGCAACGATATTGAATTAAATTATGCCTCCGAACAGGTTTTGCGCGATGCCTACAAGTTTGATCAACTACAGGATTTTTTGGACATTTATTATGCCGGAACAGCAGTTTTGCTGCAGGAGCAGGATTTTTATGACCTGACGTGGGCTTACCTCCTGAAAGCAGCAGAAAACAATATTGTTCATACGGAAATCATGTTTGATCCGCAGGCTCATACTTCAAGGGGAGTTCCATTTAGTGCGGTAATCGGAGGTATCTATCGCGCACTCACGGACGGTTATGAAAAACTTGGCATCTCGTTCAGGTTAATTCTGTCTTTTCTCCGCCATTTGAGTGTGGAGAATGCCTTCAAGACCTTGCTTGAAGCGGTACCTTACCAAGGCTGGATTACTGCAGTCGGTCTGGACTCTTCCGAGAAAAATTTTCCGCCGGATATCTTCGCTGATTTGTTCGAAAAAGCCAGAGACATGGGTTTCCTTACTGTTGTCCATGCAGGGGAAGAAGGTCCTCCTGAATATATATGGGGTGCGCTCGACTTGTTGCAAGCTTCCCGAATCGACCATGGAAACAGCGCCATCGAAGATCCGGATCTTGTAGATGTACTTGGAATCTATGAGATTCCTCTTACTTCCTGCCCGTTGTCCAATCTCAAATTGAAGGTGATAAAAAGCATGGAAGATCATCCCTTGAAAGAGATGATGGAGCGCGGAATCAAAGTAACTGTCAACTCAGATGACCCGGCTTATTTCGGCGGATATCTCAACGACAATTTCATCGCGGTAGCGGATGCACTTTTGCTTTCGAAAGAGGAGATTGTCAGGCTGGTTCGAAATTCCTTTGAAGCTTCGTTTATTACTGACAAGGAGAAAAGAGATTTTCTGAAAAGGGTGGAGGAAGTTGCGGGAATCGAATAATTTTAGAACTCCCCAAAGTTGCTAGATACGAGCAAATAAATGTTCGTAACTACGGAACTTTGGGGAAGTCTATGGTTACGACTACGGTTTCGGATATCCGTCCATCTGGTGGAGGTTATCGCTGATTTCTTTTTCAGACATTTCATAGTCTGAAAGTTGTCCTTTCATGTATTTGTCATAACCGAGAAGGTCCATCATCCCGTGACCTGAGAGGTTGAAAATGATGATTTTTTCTTTGCCTTCCTCTGTAGCTTTTTTTGCTTCCCGGATAGTGGCTGCAATGGCGTGGGTTGTTTCAGGAGCCGGAACGATACCTTCAGTTTTAGCAAAAAGCATTCCCGCTTCGAAACATTCAGACTGATTAATGGCAATCGGAGTGACATAACCTGCCCTCACAGCAGCACTTACCAAAGGCGACATTCCGTGGTAACGAAGTCCTCCGGCATGAATGGGTGCTGGGATAAAGTTATGTCCCAGACTGTACATCGGAAGTAAAGGGGTCATTTTAGCGATGTCTCCATGGTCGTACATAAAGGTGCCTTTTGTCAAGGTAGGACAGGAAGCTGGTTCGGCCCCAATGATTTCGATGTCGTCACCATTTATTTTATCCTGGATGAACGGAAAGGCCAGACCTGCGAAATTGCTTCCACCTCCGCAGCAACCAATCACGATGTCCGGTTTTTTGATGCCTACTTTGGCTAATTGCTTTTTGGCTTCCAGTCCGATAATCGTCTGGTGAAGCATGACATGGTTCAATACTGAACCTAAGCCATACCTGGTTTGGCCTGTCGGGTCGGTGACAGCGGCCTCGATAGCCTCTGAAATGGCAATGCCAAGGCTTCCCGGGGTGTCAGGAAATTCTGCCAGTACCGCACGTCCTGCTGCGGTTTCCATGCTCGGGCTTGCTACACAAGTCCCTCCCCATGTATTCATCAGGATCTGACGGAACGGTTTTTGTTCGTAACTGATTCTCACCATGTAAACTTTACATTCAATTCCACCTAATAAGGCGCAAGCAAAAGAAAGTGCGCTGCCCCACTGCCCGGCGCCCGTTTCTGTTGTGATTCGCTTGATCCCGAATTGTTTGTTGTACCATGCCTGTGGAACGGCAGTGTTGGGTTTGTGGCTGCCTGCCGGAGAGACACTTTCATTTTTGTAAAAGATTTTAGCAGGTGTTCCCAATGCTTTTTCCAGTTCAAAAGCGCGGATGAGCGGACTCGGTCTCCAGATTTTCAGCATATCCTGTACTTCATCAGGGATGCTGATCCAGCGATCGGTGCTTACTTCCTGTTCGATCAGATTCATGGGAAAGACCGGAGCAAGCATTTCGGGAGAAATGGGTTTGCCATTTGGACCGAGTGGTGGCAGCATGGGAAGATCGGCAGCCAGGTTGTACCATTGTTTTGGCATTTCCGATTCGTCGAGATAGATTTTCTTTTGCATTGTTTCTGATTTAAGTGTGTTGAAAATATTCTAAAAAAGGAAAGGGGAGATGCCGCGTAAACAGACATATCCCCTTTTATGGTTTAATTACAGGTATACCGCTTACGCATCTTGGTTAAAGTCGCGCCAAAGCCAGTTCGAGCCCCTGTAATTTGTAAGAGTAATCATTCTTTTTATTTTAATCTGACAGCAAATGTAAAGATATATTTCAATTTTCAATATATATATCATGTAAAATGTGCAAACTGCAGATTCTTAATCACTGACATATAAAAAAATTGGCCAAGGATAATTACCCATGGCCAATTTGACGTTACAAAACAGTGAAACTAAAGCTAATAATATTTTATTTTTCGTGCACCACAATTGAATGGGTGACCGGAATACCTTTTTTTAATGTGGCGGCTACTCCACAATATTTTTCGTCTGACAATGACACTGCTTTTTCAAGTTTATCGATTGGGAGTTCATTCCCCCAAAATTCGTAGGTAATGTGCATGGAGGTGAAATGCTTCGGATGTTCCTCTGTTACATCGCCGTCCACTTTAATTTTCAGATCGGCGATTTCGACCCTCATTTTCTCCAGGATGGAGACAACATCCATTCCCGTACAACCGGCCAGAGCAACTAGCATCAGAGCCTTTGGACGCGGACCTGAGTCGGTGCCTCCGGATGACTTGTCGCTGTCAATGGTCAATTTATGACCATTGAGTTCCGTTTCAAAAGCCATACCTTTCTTCCAGTCCAGACTTATTTCCTGTTTCATTTTGTGGCCTTGGATTTTAGTTGGCAGTCACCTTCAAAACATCTTCGATCGCAGAGACGAAGGAAGCTTTGGGTAAAGCACCCTGTGCCATCTGTGGCTGACCTTCAAGCGGAATGAAAAGTAAGGATGGAATGCTTTGAATACCAAACAAGCCGGCCAATTCACTCTGCTCTTCGGTATTTACCTTGTAGATGGTAAGTTTGGATCCATAGGTTTCCTGTAACTCCTCCAGAATAGGAGCTACCATTCTGCACGGAGAGCACCAATCGGCATAAAAATCGACGATCGCAGGTGCAGTTCCTTCAAATTTCCACTCCTTGTTTGCCTCAAAATTGAATACTTTCTCCTTGAAGGTATCCAGTGTTAAATGTTCAAGTGCCATTGTATTGTTTTTTATCTTTAATTATTAATGTGCTAATAGCAATTATTTCCTCACAAAAGTAAATTAGTTTTTCAAATATAAAAACTTTTTACTAAAAATAATTGTCATTAGCACAAAATGCCTTTGTAAATAGTTGACTTATTTGTAGTTTTGTGGATGGGAAAGCAGTTAGCTATTAGCCGTTAGCTTTTAGCTTGGATTTGTGGAAATATCGAGTTGTGTGCAATTAATTGGAATTGGGATAATCTGCTGATTGTCGCAGGCTGTGAAAAACTAATAGCTAATAGCCAACGGCTAACAGCTTGAAAAAATGAAGGATCCATGGAAAAGGGAAGTGAAATTTTGGGTTTGGTGTATGAGATGAAAAAAAAATGCGCAGATATCGACAACCGGCTGATGGAGCATCTTCATTTGTCGCAGTCTGAATTGCTTTTTTTTAGTTCGCTCGACCAATGCACCGGCATCAACAGTCCTGAGCTTGCCAGGAACATGGGCTTATCGCCTTCACGTATCAGCAGGGTGATTGAGAAACTGGTTGTGGATGGATACCTCGACAGGAACACGGATAAAAATGACCGGAGGGCAATTACACTGTGCCTTACCGATAGCGGAAAGAAAATCAGGAATGAAATAGATAAGAACAGGCAGGAGTGCGAGTCGAGACTCTTGAATGTTCTTCCGGAGTCTGATATTGAGAAATTCCGTGAAATCATTGGGGCAATGATCAGGGAGATGTAATTCAATAATTCTTTCACAGAGCTTCACAGAGAAGCTCAGAGTTACACAAAGTAAAAACTAATATCGAAAACGTGTGATTCCGTCTTTGAGCAACTCGACGTTAAAATTGATGAGTAATCCAATATCCTTATTGGCGAATTTCATGTAGGTCAAGATCTGTGCATCAGGAACCGGAGCAAATTCATCCACTGACTTCAATTCAACAATCACCAAATTTTCAACCAGTAAATCAATGCGATATCCGCATTCCAACTTGATATTCTTAAAAACAACAGGAACAGGAATTTGTCTTTCAACGATCAAACCCTGACAATAAAGTTCGTATGCCAGACACTCTTCGTATGCAGATTCAAGCATCCCAGGTCCAAGTATTCTGTGTACTTCTATTGCATATCCTATTATTTTCCTGGTGATTTGATTAATAAACTTGTCCATTTTTCTCTGTGTAACTCGGCGCTTCTCCGTGCAACTCTGTGTAATATTTTGTTGATGCAATTAAGCCACGTATTAATTCCTTCACTTTACTGTCTGAAATAATTTTCAGGGTGCACCTGATTGCCAGCGTCTGGTCGATTCCATAAAAATTGATTTTCATGCATCGACTTTAATGTGTCAACCAGCTTCATGATAAAGGGTTTTTACAGTTTCTTGTTTCGTACCCGGGAGGTCGTCTATCTGGAAGGGCAGTTGTTTCTGCCACATCCTGTAATATTTGCCTTTTTGTTGCCACAAGGACATATGGGAGCCTTCCTCCGCAATAATTCCATTTTCCAGGACGGCAATGTGATCTGCCTGCACCACTGTACTTAATCTGTGTGCGATAATCAGTATCGTTTTCCCCTTGTTTTTCATTTCCCTGATTGTTTCCTGCACAAAATGCTCGGAATCATTGTCCAGCGAAGAGGTAGCCTCGTCGAACAGCAGGATTTCAGGATCATGGTAGAGCGCTCTTGCAATGGCAATACGCTGTTTTTCTCCACCCGAAAGTGTCGTGCCATTCTCTCCAACCCTGCTGTTGAAACCGCCAGGTAGCTTCTCAATAAACGGTTGCATTCCGAGAGCTTGACAAATATTCAGTATCCTGTTAAGATCTGGTGAAAACTCGCCGACTGCAATGTTTTCAAGCAGCGTCCCCGAAAAAAGATCAAGACGCTGGGGGACAATTCCTATCAGTTTGCGGAGACTATCTGATGAGACATGTTCCAGATTATATTCGCCAAGGTAGATGTTGCCACCCGTCAACGGATACAATTTCTGGATAAGCGCGACCAGGGTTGTCTTGCCTGAGCCACTTTCGCCAACGATGGCTGTAATCTCTCCTTTCCTGATCCGAAAAGAGAAATGATCAAATACATCTGTCCGGGTTCCATAACTGAAACTAATACTTTGAAATTCAATATTCCCGACTTTCTCCCTCGGAATTTCGATTTTATTCTCTTCAGTTTCCTGATCAAGATCCATGATTTCAAATAGCCTGTCGGCAGCGATCAGTGCGTTCTGGATCGATTTGTTCATTCCTATCAGATTGGAGGCCGGACCAGTAAAATATCCGATAATGGCATAGAATGAGAGCAGTTCTCCCGGAGTGATGGTCTGGTCCATTACAAAATAGGAGCCGGTCCAAAGCAGGATGATTGAAGAAATCCTGCTGACCATTTCGGAGCCGGTGGATGAAAAAAGACTGTTGGTGGTAGAATGGTAGATGGATTTCAGCAGATTGATAAACCTGACTTCCGTTTTTAAATTGGAAAAACTTTCCAGTCCGAACTCTTTAATGGTCCTGACAGAGTTCAGCGATTCGACCAACTGACTCTCGAGTTCAGCTGTTTCTTCCATCAATTTTCGCTCTCTCTTTTTGTTTAAATGATTGGTGATATAATAAATCAACCCATAGAGAGGGATTACGGAAGAGACGATCATTGCCAGTTTCCAGCTATAGACAAACATCAGCACAAAGGAAAAGACAACGATGAAAAGGCTTACTAATAACGAAATCGCGATGTCGTTGATGAATGCCCGGATTTTGACTGCATCATTGACCCTGGAAATGATTTCACCTACCCGCATGGTGTCAAAGAAGGTTTGTGGCAGTTTCAGGAGATGTTTGTAGTAGCCCAGTATGAGTCGGGCATCAATTTTTTGTCCGGTTTTCAGTACAAAAATATTTTTGGAATAACCGATAAATAGTTGAAAAAGGAGCAGGACAAGCATGATTACGCTCAGCAGATTCAGTAAATTGGTGTTTTTGTCGACCAGGACAAAGTCAGTGATTTTCTGAATATAGATGGAGGTCGACAAACCAAGAATGGTATAAATTACTGCTCCAAAGAGTGCCTGGGCTAATATTTTTCTGTGAGGAAAGAGTAAGAACAGGAACCTGCGGAAAACGGATATTCTTTCGTTTTTTGGCTGGAAGTCAGCTCCCGGCGCCATGATGATCAGCACTCCGGTCCAAATTTCGGAGAATTCATCCAGGGTAATTTTGTGTATCTCCCCATCGGCCGGATCCATATATTCAATCTTGCTCTTTTGAGCGGAATAGATGACCACATAATGAAGGAGCGCTTTATGGATGACGACATGGGCAATGGCAGGACAAGGGATTCCAGGCAGAGAATCGATACCGCCTTTCACCCCTTTGGCGGTAAAGCCAAGTTTTTCTGCGGCCTTGATCAACCCCCAGGCATTGGTACCTTTCTGATCGGTGCCGGCCAACTGCCGAATTTTAGAAACGGGCAATCCCAGGCGGTAATGGGCTGCAACAGAGGCCAGGCACGCCGCTCCACAATCGGTAATGTCGCGTTGCTTGATCTTTGTTCTCATCAGGTTTTTCGTTTTGGATTCAGCCAGTTGTCTGCCTTGTCGTATAATAGCTGAAATAGCGTTCTTTCTGTCACCTTGAACCTGCCGGTGAGGGTCATCCCCTTTTTCAGGTTTCCCTGGTATCCGTTTTTCAATTTTAAATAGTGCTGATCCAACTTACATCTTACCCTGAAAAACAGCCTGTTGTTCAAGCTGATTACATTTCCCGAGACTTCATTGACCTGGCCGGTGGCTACACCCCATAAATTGTAGTTGAAGGCATGAAATTGAAAGGTTACCGGCATTCCCGGACCAATCAACCCAATGTCATTGGGTGTCACCAAACACTCTACCAACAGGTCGTTGTCCGGGGCTATGGTTGCAACGGACTGGTTGGAAGCGATGAAATTGCCCTCCCTGATCCCGATATAGCCTTTAATGGTTCCGGCAATCGGGGCCTTCAGGCAATATTGTTCCTTCTCTTTCCTAAGTTGCTCAATTCTTGTGGCAATTTCTTCCAGATTTCGGATGGTCTCCTTCCGCTTTTCTTGCCAAAGCGTGAACTGTTCTTCCTGTACCAAGGAATACCTGTTTTTTTCGCCTTGATACTGCCGGGTAATTTTCTCCAGTTCGTGTTTGGGTGTTATTCCTTTACTGAAAAGCTTTTCTGCCAGGATGAATTCACTTTCAGCCTGTAGTAACTTTGTTTTTTGTTCCTCAAGTCTGGCATAAAAGCCCGAATAGTCCTGCCTGTATAATGCCGTTGAAAGGTTGGTGCTTTCACCCTGCAAAAGTTTTGTTAGATCAGAATGAAACTGGTTTTCTTCCTTTTGGCGGAATGTCATCAATCTGATGTCCTGAAGGATCTTGTCTGAAGATAGGATCAGCAGAGTGTCACCTTTGTTGACAGTTTGATTTTCCGATATTCTACAGGAGACAACCTCTCCTGACACTACTGGTACAATCTGGTTGTCCTCGTACCTGGAGCGAACCACACCCTCACTTTGTGTGGTTACCTGCACCCTGACAAAAGGAAGGAGGCTAAAGGCCAGAATCAGGAAAAGGATGACAGACAGATAAATGATTCTTCCTGTCGTATTCTGTTCTGAAAAATAGTTTTCCGAACTGCTTTTAATGATATCGGGAGGAAACAGTTGTGTCATTATTTAAGCGTTTGGCTTGAAATGGTACAAGTAAGTTAGGGCAAAAAAGAGAGAATAAAGAATTTTGGGTTTACTTTTTTGAACAGGTTAGGTGATGGTTTTGTCTAAAGTTGCTAATTTTACGACTTCTGATATCGTTTTCGTGAGGTCTATATTTGAAGATTCAGTTTTTTTCTCAAAAGGGACCATTGGATGATGCCAGATTTGCTTAAAAGAAAAATTAGTATAGATCGTAACTGAATTTAATATCAAATCAACTTAACAGATGAGTGCAAACAGATTGATCGGAGAATTACCCAAAGTGGGTATCCGTCCTGTGATCGACGGACGGCTTCAGGGAGTTAGGGAATCCCTGGAAAAACAGACCATGAACATGGCAAGGGCTGCAGCTGAACTGATCAGCGAAAACCTGCGTTTCCCCAATGGCGAGAAGATCGAGTGCGTCATCGCCGATTCGACCATCGGTGGGGTAGCAGAGGCAGCCATGTGTGCCGAAAAATTTGCCCGTTCAGGGGTTGGCGTCTCACTGACGGTTTCTCCCTGCTGGTGCTACGGTACAGAGGTAATGGATACTGATCCGCTGCTTCCCAAGGCAGTATGGGGTTTTAACGGGACCGAGCGTCCGGGTGCAGTCTATCTGGCAGCTGCTTTGGCAGGTTATGCCCAGAAGGGCTTGCCGGCTTTCGGGATTTATGGGCATGATGTCCAGGATAAAAAGGATACCACCATACCGGATGATGTAAGGGAGAAGATCCTGCGTTTTGTAAAAGCAGGTCTGGCCGTGGCGCAAATGAAGAACAAATCGTACCTTTCCCTTGGCGGCATGTCCATGGGTATCGCCGGATCTTATGTAGACCAGGAGTTTTTGCTGGATTACCTGGGTGTGCGCACCGAGGTAATCGATATGTCGGAACTGGTACGCAGGGCAGAAAGAGGTATTTACGATCCTGAAGAATACAAATTAGCACTGGATTGGGTCAAGAAAAACTGCAAGGAAGGCAAGGATGTCAACGATGCAGGGAAACAGGCCACCCGTGAAAGGAAAGACTGGGAATGGGAAATGTCGGTCAAGATGACCCTTGCGGCTCGGGACCTCATGATTGGAAATCCAAAACTAAAAGAAATTGGCTTCGGCGAAGAAGCCCTTGGGCACAATGCCATCTTTGGCGGTTTCCAGGGCCAAAGAGCCTGGACAGATCATCTTCCCAACGGAGATTTCATGGAGGCAATCCTGAATTCTTCCTTTGACTGGAATGGTATCCGTCAGTCATTTGTTTTTGCTACCGAGAATGACTCGCTGAACGGTGTTGCCATGCTGTTTGGACACCTTCTTACCAATACAGCCCAGATATTCTCAGATGTCCGTACTTACTGGAGTCCGGAAGCCGTTAAGCGAGTGACAGGAAAAGAATTATCTGGCAAAGCATCCGGAGGAATCATTCACCTGATCAATTCAGGTTCAACGACTCTTGATGCCACTGGGAAACAAAAGCAGAACAGTCAATCCATCATGAAACCCTTCTGGGAGATTTCACAAGCGGAGGCTCAGGCTTGCCTGGATGCCACAGATTGGACACCTGCTGATCTTGGCTATTTCCGCGGAGGCGGATACTCTTCCCACTTCAAAACTGAGGGGGAGATGCCTGTTACCATGAGCAGGGTGAACCTTGTGAAAGGAATAGGTCCGGTACTTCAGATTGCGGAAGGCTGGACCATCGATCTGCCTGAGGATGTTCACGCCACACTGGATGAGCGCACCAATCCGACCTGGCCAACAACCTGGTTCGCGCCCAGACTCAATGGTACCGGAGCATTTACTGATGTCTACAGTGTGATGGCCAACTGGGGAGCCAATCACGGAGCAATCAGCTACGGTCATATTGGCGCCGATCTCATTTCACTGGCATCAATGCTGAGGATTCCGGTATGCATGCACAACGTGGAGGAAGGCAAGATTTTCCGCCCTGCCGCATGGAGTGCTTTCGGCATGGACAAGGAAGGATCGGACTATCGTGCCTGTGATTCTTACGGACCACTGTACGGAAAAACCAGATAATTTTTAAATTGTCACGCGTTTTGCGTTGCTAAATACTTGAAATGGAACAAATTAATACGAATTTAAAAATCGTATTAGGATTTTTTTTTATTCTTGGTTTTCAGACTGAGGCTTTCCCCCTGGCCTCCCTTGGTGAAGTCAATTCGCCTCCGGATTCAACACGTCAGCAAAGCAACACCCCACAGCAACCGGTTTATTCCGCCTCCCAACTGAAGGCGGCTAAACCGGTTGTAGACGGGAAGCTGAATGATGAATGCTGGAAGACTGGGACGTGGGCAGGAGATTTTACCCAGTTTATTCCGAATGAAGGAGCGAAGCCTTCAAGTCCGACCGAGTTTAAAATACTTTACGACAATAAAAATATTTATGTCGCTTTAAGGGCTTACGATGCTGAACCTAATAAAATCCAAAGATTTTCGGGCGCCCGCGATGAATTTGCAGGCGATATCATAGGGATCAATTTTGACAGCTATCATGATCGCCGCACAGGTTTTGAGTTTTCCGTCACTGCCTGGGGCCAGAAAATTGACCTGGTTCTTTTCAATCCCATGAACTGGGACTTCAACTGGAATCCGGTATGGAAAGTGAGGACCGGACTTGAAGATTCTGCCTGGGTGGCAGAATATGAAATACCATTGAGCCAATTGAGGTACAGCACTGAAAAAGAGCAGGTGTGGGGGCTGCATATATGGAGATGGATCAACCGGTTTCAGGAAGAAAGTGATTGGGAAATCCAGTCGAAGACAGGACCCGGAATGCTCTATAATTTCGGTGAACTTCATGGAATTCAGGGTTTGAAGAAATCTCAAAGGCTCGAAATAATGCCTTATTCCCTGGGGAATCTGAATACCATGAGGAAAGAACCGGGAAATCCGTTTGCCAGCACAGGAAAGGACTGGGGAGGAAAACTCGGATTGGATGCCAAGATCGGGCTTTCGAGCAACTTTACGGTAGACCTGACCGTCAATCCGGATTTCGGCCAGGTAGAGTCGGATCCTTCGGTGATGAATCTGACTGCCTTCGAGACTTTCTACGAGGAGAAGCGACCTTTCTTTTTGGAGGGACTAACCATCTTTGACTATAAATTCGATCAGCAGAGTCTCTTCTATTCCAGGCGCATCGGCCATACGCCCTCCCTGACCATCCATCCCGGCGATCAGCGTTTTGTCAGTGCCCCTGAGGCAACCTCCATTCTGAGTGCCGCAAAACTAAGCGGAACCACCTCCAAAGGATTATCTGTCGGATTGATACAGAGTGTTACAGCCAATGAATTTGCACAAATTAGCGATTCGGCCGGGGTGAGGAGCCGTGCAAAGGTCGAACCGCTGACAAGCTACACCATTGCCAGGGTTCAGAAAGGATTCAATGCAGGGAACACCGTTATCGGTGGAATGCTGACCTCTACCAACCGGATCATCGAGGACAGGAGTCTAGAGTTTTTGGGCAAAAACGCCTATAGCGGCGGACTGGATCTTTTGCATCACTGGAAGGAAAAGGAGTTTAACATCGAAGCAAGGCTGATTGGAAGTATCATCAATGGGACTCCCGGGTCCATCGGACTTTTGCAGGAATCATCTGCACGGTATTTTCAGAGGCCCGATGCCGGTTACCTGAAATATGATACCACGAGCACCAGCATGAGCGGTTTTGGCGGAAAGTTCATGATCGGAAAAGGATCCAAAGGATTATGGCGATACTCAACAGGGGTTAACTGGCTGTCTCCCGGATTGGAATTAAATGATCTTGGCTACATGAACAGGTCGGACGAAATTACCCAAAGGAATCAGGTTTCTTATCTCATCATCAAGCCGGTATCGATATTCCGGCAATATTCATTGGGTCTCGAGCAGTCAAATAACTGGAACTTCAACATGAACTATCTGGGATCAGCTGCAAATTTTACCTTTTCTTCGGAATTGAAAAATTTATGGAATTTTTCTGCCACCCTGAATTTGTATTCCAATTCGCTTGACACGAAAATTTTGAGAGGAGGGGACGGAATGAAAATGCCCTATGTTCTGGCTTCAGTTGGCAAGCTGTTCACGGACCAATCAAAGAAAATCGTGGCCGGAATTAAATATGATTATCAATATCGCGGAAGCGGTTCCGCCAACAGTTACTCCGTGCAACCCTCCGTGACCATACGACCTTTCAGTCAGCTGAAGATCGGTATGTCTTTAAATTACATGAGCAATCGTGATGAACTTCAATATGTAACAACCACCGGTTTCCATGCTGAGAAAAGGTATATTCTTGGTAAAATTGACCAGCAAACGCTTGGCTTGACCTTCAGGGCAGATCTGAACCTAACACCTGAATTTTCTTTGCAATATTATGGAAGTCCCTTTGTCTCGAAAGGAAAATATTCTGAATTCAAGCGGGTTACCAACCCAAAGGCCAATGCATACCATGAGCGTTTTGTGTTGTATAATAATGCGAAACAGGCAGGAGATAACTATCGGCTTGATGAAAACTCAGATGGGGTTGCCGATTACTCCATTGGCAATCCGGATTTCAATTTTCACCAATTCAGGTCCAACCTGATTGCCAAATGGGAGTACCGGCTTGGCTCTTACATTTATCTCGTGTGGTCCTCAGACCGGACTGCCAGTTCGGATGCTTCCCGGGCATTTATGTCAGACGCATACAGCCAGTTTCGTGAAATTTTTCCCAAAAATATATTTTTGCTCAAAATAAATTATTGGTTCTCGCTTTAATATCTTGATTTAATGATGTCTATGCAAAAAATCAGAAGGAAAATAGTCCTTCTTTTTTTTTGTCCGCAATTTTAGATAACTTATGTCTCCTTTTTTCGTTAAATAAGTCAGTTAAATATGTGAAGGACCACTGAATTTGTAAAAAGTCCGTTACTTAAATTTTTTTGATGGGTTTGAAAGTATCTGATAATCAGGCTGTTTTTTCAAAGGAAAGCGTGCTGAAAGACTATTATATGGTCTTTCTCAGCAGGCAATTGAGTGTTTTGGGAAGGAAAGAGGTGCACCTGGGCAAGGCGCCATTTGGCATATTCGGCGATGGTAAAGAACTGGCACAGGTTGCCTATGTCAAGAGTTTCCGTGACGGAGACTGGCGTTCAGGGTATTACCGCGACCAAACCTTTATGCTTGCAGCGGGAATGATGACCCCGACTGAGTTTTTTTCGCAGCTTTACGGTGATACCAATACGGTCAACAATCCATCTACCGGTGGCCGAAATTTCAACAATCATCATTCGACAGCCAACGTTACAATTACCGGCGAGTTGAGAGACTTGGCGCTGATGAAGAATTCTGCGGCAGACCTATCTCCAACAGCCGGACAAATTCCGCGTCTTCTTGGTTTGGCCCAGGCTTCCAAATTGGTACGTGACCACCCTGAATTCGGAGAACACACCATTGGTAAAATCACCGGGAATGAGGTAGCCTTTGGATCCATTGGTGAATCCAGTACTTCCGAAGGGATGTTTTTCGAGACCATCAATGCGTCTTGTGTGCTTCAGGTTCCATTGGCTGTAGCGATATGGGACAATGGATATGGTATCAGTGTGCCTGTCGATTTGCAAACAGCCAAAGGAAGCATTTCAAAGGCCTTGCGTGGATTTGAAGCAGACGACCAGGATCCGGGTTGTAAAATTTATACCTGTAAAGGATGGGATTATCCCTGTTTGGTTCGCACTTTTGAAGAAGGAATTGAAGTTTGCAGATCCAATCATCAGCCTGTGCTGTTTCACATTGACGAACTTACACAACCGTTGGGCCATTCAACCTCCGGCTCACATGAGCGGTACAAGAGTGCAGAACGCCTGCAATGGGAACAGGACTATGATCCGATCGTGAAATTTAAGGAGTGGATATTACTCGAAGGCCTTGCAACTCATGAAATACTTGCGGAGCTGGAAGAAAAAGCGTCCATGGAAGCCAGGGCTGCACGCGATCAAGCCTGGCACAGTTACAATGCCGGATTTGAAGCAGAGAGTAGCTCTTTGCAGGAAATTGTTGCTTCCATCGCAGGCAATGACGAGCTTTTGTCGAATAAATCAGCCGATTTGAGAGCTTTATTGAAAGCTGCCTATCCGACAAGAAAAGCATTGATCAGGTTTGCCAAATCTCTTCACCGGGCTGTCACTGGCAATAATTTGTTAAAAGTGCAGGAGCAGAAACTGTCAAACTGGATCAAAAGTTCGGATGCGATTGGAGAACGGCTATTTAGTATTCCACATTTAGAAAAATCAATTGAAACTCCTAACGGAGATTTCTTAAAAGTTGCCTACAACAATAATCCATCCTGGGTAACAGGTTCAGAATTGCTGAATCAGAATTTCGATCTGCTGCTGCAAA
>SESB01001537.1_pt1 | contig 14838 bp, 11 predicted proteins | sample 3171441 | NCBI WGS metagenome assembly SESB01 (sample SAMN06051867, study PRJNA518727) | freshwater metagenome | biome: subpolar coniferous forest; feature: holomictic lake; material: water; isolation source: holomictic Lake 227, 6 m depth | place: Canada: near Kenora, Ontario | collected...
CGCAACGGAGCGCGGTGATTGCGTTGATCGTTTTTACTGGATGCTGGTGTATGACCTGGAAATGGCGCCTATGACCAGCAACTTGAAGCAACTGACGGATCTGGGGTTGGCGGTTCCATCGCCTGACAATCTTGATGAGCGCGAGTTACATGAGAAATTGTGGGAGGTTGTTGAATCGCTTGGTGACTTGGGCGTGTTTCTTTTGCATACGGATGGACTGAGCGATCGTGAATTATATTCCAGGCTGTTTCACGAAATCTTGACTGAGCCCGTACGAGATTTGCCACCAACCGAAGGCGTGAGTGAATTCATAGATTTGCGTGGCGGCGCGTCGCAAGCGCAATCCAATGATGAAGGTGTTGAAGTTGTTGTGAAAGTTGAGCGAGATCGTTTCCTGCCCAAGCCCGAAGGTGGCGAAATGAAAGAGGGCGGATAAAAATGAAAGGATCCAGCTCACCTCGAGCTGGATCCTTCAGGCTCGGTTGGATGCGTTGAAATACTTTGCATCGCCAAGCCAGGGTTGAGTGACTCACTCAACACTTCAACAATCGAATACAAAAAACAAAATGCAAGCACACAAATGAAAATTTCAAACTTTTACTTTCAAAAGGCTGCAATATGAATATCTGATCAGCCATAAGTGTTGATTTAATGGAGACTAGGAACAAAGGTGTAGGCGACTGGATGGTGGTGACGTGAAGTTGTTTTGGTAGGAACATTTTGTTGTGGGCGCGTGCTGATGCGGCGAATGCATGGGGCGCGGGATTTGGCAGCGAGCATCCTTGCCGTCCAAGTTGATATACAGTTTTGGTGTGAAACGTATTCTTCAAATCTGCGTGCTGCTTTGCATGGCCAGTTGCGCCAGTGAACCTGAAAAAGTCTCCAGTCCAAAATTACTCGGCTCCTGGAAAAGTGATTTTGATTCCACCACATTGACCTGCGAAGACACTGGTTTGTTCACCTTGTCATTCACTGGTCCAAAGACGCGCGCCATCGTGGGTGACTACACCTTTGATGGGAAAATTCTCACTTTCCGAAATCGCCCTGAGACCAAGTTGTGCGTTGATGAAACCGGCGTGTATGAAATTAAAATTGACGGCTCACTGTTGATCGCCCGCAAGGTGAAAGACAATTGTCCCTTGCGCGAGAAGCAAATGGACCACTCGTGGACGCGCGTGAAAGCGGCGGGGGTCGGCTCTTCGGCGGTTCCCGCGACAGAAAAATAAATCTTGAGTCACGCGAGGTGGTGGACTTCAGTCCATATAGATTTTGCGGGTTCCTTCATTCTCTCATGACCATAAATCCAAAGCTAGACTTCGCGCATGCAAGGACGCACGCTTTTACTTGATCCGCGTTTGAACAAAGCCACCGCATTCACAGAGGCGGAGCGCGAGAAACTGGGCCTGATCGGGTTGCTTCCCGACGGCATTGAAACCAGCGAGACGCATATTCGAAGGGTGAACACGCAACTTGGCCACTGCACATCGCAGTTGGAAAAGTATGTGTACTTAAGCGAGTTGGCGGATCGCAACGAGCGGTTGTTCTACATGTTGCTGCGGGCGGAGCCAGAAATGTTGATGCCGATCGTGTACACGCCAACAGTGGGCGAAGCGTGCCAGCAATTTGGGCACATCATGCGAAGGCCGCGTGGCTTGTATGTCAGTTTGAAGCGCCGTGGAAAAATAAAAGACGTGCTGCGCAACTGGCCCGAAAAAGATGTGCGCTTTATTGTTGTGACCGACGGCGAGCGCATTCTTGGTTTGGGTGATCAGGGAGTGTGCGGAATGGGAATACCCATTGGAAAGTTGGCGCTGTATGCCGGCTTGGGTGGCGTGCCGCCCAATGTCACGCTGCCAGTGACGCTGGATGTTGGAACCAACAACGAAACGTTTCTGGAGGATCCGCTGTATCCAGGCATGAGGCAGCGACGAATCACGGGCGATGAATACACGTCATTCGTGGATGAATTTGTTGACGCGGTGCAGGAAGTGTTTCCGCATTGCTGCATTCAATTTGAGGACTTCACCAACAAGACCGCCATTCCGTTGTTGGAGCGCCATCGCAATCGCGTGTGTTGTTTCAACGATGACATTCAAGGAACGGCGGCCGTCGCGGTGGCTGGCTTGTTTGGCGCGTGCCGCATTATGAAAAACAAAGTGCGCGATCAACGCGTGTTGTTCTATGGCGCCGGAAGCGCGGCGATTGGCATTGCGGATTTGTGCGTGTTGCAAATGACACGCGAAGGTTTGTCGGAGGCTGAGGCGCTGAAGCGATGTTTTTTGATGAACTCAAAAGGCCTTGTCACCGCGGAATCCGCCGGCTTAAGTGATCAACAACGACGCTATGCGCACGTGAACACGCCCACAAAAGAGTTGTTGCAGGTGGTTGAAATGGTCAAGCCCACGGCGTTGATTGGCGTCAGCACAATGGCGAACGCCTTTACGCCGGCCGTCATTGCCGCCATGGCCAAAATAAATCCGCGGCCGATTTTGTTTCCGTATTCCAATCCAACAAGCAAGAGTGAGTGCACCGCCAAGGACGCCATTGAGCACTCGCAAGGCCGCGCCATTTTTGCCGCGGGCAGTCCATTTCCGCCGCTGCACTTTCAAGGGAAACTTTTTGTGCCAGGGCAGGGCAACAACGTTTACATTTATCCAGCGGTTGGTTTGGCCGTGTATGCCACGGAGGCCAAGCGCGTGACCGACGACATGTTCTTGCGCGCCGCGGAAAGTCTGGCCGCGCAAGTCACGGAAGAGGATTTAAATGTTGGCTTGATCTATCCGCCAATTGCGGAAATTCATCCAACACTGATCAAGGAAGCGGTGGATGTTGCGACTTTGATTTTTGATCAAGGTCTTGCTGGAGTTACGCGACCCAAAGACATTGACGTATTTGTGCGCGGCAAGATTTACAACCCCACATACTGAAACATGATTTGTCATTCATGCGCGCTTGTTCTGGCAATGCATCGACGATGAGATGAATGCGCACCGCAGTTTGACATGAGCGAATTATTTTTTAGGTTCACGAAACGCCAGTAGGCGCAGGCCATTGATGACCACGGCAACCGTGCTGCCTTCATGCATGATTACGGCAAGCGTGGTGCCAATCAAACCGCTTAAAGTCAGCGGAATCAGAATGAAAACCATGCCCATGCTCACCGCGACATTTTGACGGATCACTTTGCGCGCGAAACGCGCCAAGCCAATCGCAAATGGAATGCGCTGTAAATCGTCGGCCATGAGGGCAATGTCAGCGGCTTCAAGCGCAACATCCGTGCCGCCGCGACCCATTGCAATTCCAACCGTGGCCATGGCGAGGGCGGGCGCGTCATTGACGCCGTCACCAACCATTCCAATGGCGTGATATTTTTCAAGCAGCGCTTTCACGCGGTTGATTTTGTCTTCGGGCAAAAGTTCAGCTTCGATTTCATCAACGCCAATATCGTTGGCAATGGCTTGCGCCACGCCTTTGCGATCGCCCGTGAGCATGATCACAGGTCGCACATTCAGCGCGTGCAAAAGACGGATGGCCTCAGCGGCCTCGGCGCGCGGGCGATCCGCAAGCGCAATGAATCCCAGAATTTTTTCGCCGCAACTCAACACAACAACGGTGTTGCCACTGGCGTCGTGTTGCGCCAACGCGATGTTCATTGCGTCGCTGAGTGCGGCGCCGCGCTCGCGCATAAGTCGCGCGGAACCCACTTCAACGGTTTGTCCATTGACAGTGCCAGTGACGCCCTTGCCTTTAATGGCGGTCACATTCTCGGCCGCCGCAACGCGAATTTCTTTCGCCTCCGCTGCGCGCACAATCGCGCGCGCAATGGGGTGCTCGCTGCGTTGCTCAATAGCGCTTGCTGTTTCCAAAAGTTGCCGCTCGCTTACACCGTCCGCGGTGAACATGCTGACAATTTGCGGACGACCATTGGTGAGCGTGCCGGTTTTATCAAGCGCAATTGCGCGAAGAATGGCCAAGCCTTCCAAATGCAAGCCGCCTTTGATCAGCACACCGGATCGCGCGGCGCGGGCCACACCAGAAAGAACAGCGGCTGGAGTACTAATGGCAAGCGCGCATGGACTTGCGCCAACAAGCATGGCAATCGCGCGCAAAAGTGATTCATCAAAGGTCAGCCAGCCGAAATATTGCGGAACAATCAACGCCAAGATGGTGCCACCCACGACACAAGGAACATAGATGCGCGTGAACGCCTCCGCGGCGCGTTGAGTCTGTCCCTTTTGTTGCTGCGCATCCTCCACCAAAAGAATCATGCGCGACATGGTGGATTGCGAACTTGGACGCGATACGCGAATTTCAAGACTGCCATCGCCATTGACAGTGCCCGCGAAGACTTCGTCGTTGACATCTTTTTCAACGGGCACGCTTTCGCCAGTGATTGGACTTTGATCGATGCTTCCGCTGCCCGCCAAAATAATTCCGTCAGCGGGCAGGCGCTCGCCAGGTCGCACCACCACGACATCGCCCACAACAAGTTGCTCCACGGCGATTTCAATTTCTTGCGCGCCGCGTTTTACTTTTGCAAATTTAGGCGCAAGCTTTCCAAGCGCGCGTATGGCCTTGCGCGATTGGCCCATGGCGTAGTGTTCCAGAGCGTTTCCCAGCGAAAACAGAAATAGCAACAGTCCGCCGTCAATGCCTTCGCCAATCCACGCCGCGGCAATCGCAGCAACCACCATGAGAAAATCAACATCAAGACGGGCCTTGAATGCCAAGCGCAGACCAACAAGAAATGCGTTCCAACCCGCCACCACATAGACCACTCCCAAGCACGCAAGAGCAACGGCGTGATTGGTGACAACCCATTCGCGCGGAAGGCACCACTGAAGAAACGCATTGTGATCGGCCACAATCCAGCCGCGCTGCAAGCACCAAGCAAGTATTAAAAAAATGCCGGCGACAAATGGAATCCATAAATCATTGCGCCACCATGCGGGTGACGCTTCATTGGAATTTATTTCTCCGCCGTGAGATTGATGCGCGCCACACATGGCGTGAAGATAGCGAGAAAACCATATTTAATAGATCGCTTAGCGAACGCGGAAAGAAATTTTGCAAGATCATTGAATCAAGCCATTTCTTTCCTTGACTTGCGATGGTTGGAAACTTGCAAGCCACGGCACTGATGCAATCGCTCATATGGTTAGAATGATTTATATGGACGCATTTGAATTTCCACCACCAACGCCGAGTGATCTAGGCGACCGAGAAATTGCGCGCGAGGGCGACACGCTGGATGGCGTGCGCGTTGCGCTGCTTGTGACTGGCGGAATTGCCGCAATGAAGACGCCATTTCTTGCGCGCGCGCTGCGCCGTCAAGGGGCTAGCGTGACCGCGTTTTGCACGGAAGAAGCTTTGCGTTATGTGGCGCAGGACGCCTTGGCGTGGAGCACAACTTTCCCAGTGATTACCAAACTTTCAGCTAGTGCTGAACACCTGAGTGACGATGCGCCATTTGATGTCTATTTAGTCGCGCCCGCCACCGCGGCAAGTATTGGTCGCATGGCGCATGGCATTGCAGAGGGCGCGGTCGGCGCCACGCTGGCCGCGGCGATTGGAAGAATGGAGCAGGGCAGGGCAAAAGTGTTAGTTGCGCCAACCATGCATGGCTCCATGCACAATTCAATTTTGGTCAAGGCGCTTCGCGAGCTGCACAATATTGGTGTTCGAATTATTCCTCCGCGCGACGCGTATGGAAAACATAATTTGCCTGATGATGCGACGCTTGTGAAAGAAGTCGTCGACGCGGCCATGGCGTTGAAAGCTCGACGCTGATTTTTATGCGACAAACTGTATTCAAATTTAATTTCTGTGACGCAGCGAATCACTTGAAAGGATTCCATTCATGCTTGCTTTGATATCAATTTCCCGTCGTTCCTGGTTGCGAGGAAAAATTTCAGTCACGGCTCGAGTTGCCATGTGCGGCATATTTTCACAACTTGTTTTGTGCCAAGCGCCTGCATCGCCTGCGCAAACAACAACTACGACGCCCGTGGTGGCCACTACGGAAAAATCATCAGCTCCTCCGGCTGCTACCACTGACGGAGCAATCACGCCAGCCAAGGCCGATGCGGTGACTGCAGCCGCTTCGCCCACCACCACCAAGGGACCGCCGGTATCAATCACACAGGAAACGCAATTGGTGGAGGCGCCAGGGCCAACGGTGTCCCCGGCGTTTGGAAATGTTCTTGCTTTCGCGGGTGATCGCCTCATTATCAGCGGCGCCGTCATGTCCAAGCGCGTGGGCGCTGATGGACAAATTTTCACTTTCGCCTTGAAGGGTGGAAAGTGGACTTCAGTTTCGGAAATGGTTCAAGTGCAAGCAATGGCGCCGGATGAATTCGCCATTCAGCGCATACTTGGTGATCCAGAATTTTTATTGACGAATATTTATCGCAAGACCAAGTCAAGCGAAATTGTTTCCTTCGCTCCAACCGAGGGACGTGAAGCATGGAAACAATCTGGTTCCATTAAGTCCCCCGCGGGAGAAAAGGTTTTAAATTTCGCCGCGGCCATGGCGCTTAGTAATAACGTGTTGGCGGTGGGTGAGGTCAGTTCACGGCCAAATCAAAAGGATGAAGATTTTTCAGCAAGCCCGCGCGTGTTTCTTTTTGCGCGCACCGCGGAAGGTTGGAAGGCGCAGGGCGCCATTCAACGCGACGCCAAGAAAACGCCTTGGTGGTTTGGTATTTCAATTGCAATAGATGGCGACACATTGGCGGTTGGAAATCCAAACGCACTTCTGCCATTCACCACGGATAAACTGCGTCCAAGCCTTGAGCCCGCCATGGTGTGCGTGTATAAAAAAACAGCGGCGGGTTGGAATGTGGAGCAAGAAATTACCAAAGCAGGCTTGAGCGAGTGGAGGGGATTTGGTGTGAACATCGCTTTGCAAGGAGATCTTCTGGCGGTGCGATCGGTGAATCCAAGCAATCGCGAGGATGAAATTGATGTGAATGTATTGCGGCGCGTGAATGGTCAATGGGTTTCTGAAGGCGCTCTGAATCCTGGAGCCGGCGTGACCAAAGGCAAGGGATATGGTTTTGCGTTGGCCGTGGATCATGGACGAATTATTGTTGGTGATGCGATGGCCGTTGAAGGCACCGACGTCAATGGTCGCGTGTTTGTATTTGAACACGGCGACAATGGTTGGCAAGAAAAATGGCGTCTAGCGCCGAAAGTTTTTGTTCCACCAAATTCATTTGGAACCGCTCTTGCAGTTCAGTGGCCATGGGTCGCGGTGGGGCGCGTGCGAAGTGAGCGGCTGGGCATTGAGCCCGGCGGCGCATTGTTATTCAAATTGGACGCGCCAGCCGCCGACACCGCCGCGCAAAAGGCGAATCAAACGAAGTAGGAAAATTTATTTCCACCAGCGCACGCTGAAGGCCAAAAAGAACGCGCCGGAAGTGAGATCGAATGGTTTATCCCAACCCTTTGGCCATTCCGTTGGCGCCAATGGATTGAGCAAAATGAACAGCGCGGAAAAAATGCCGCACCACGCCGCGCTTTGATTTCGTGCGGACAGAAATGCGCTGACGCCCGCAATGCAACAGCAAGCGGGCTTCAACCAGCCATCTGCTTCTGTGATCCACACTTGGGTCAAAATGCCAAACTGGTACGCGCCCATTGCAAGCAGCCACGCGCCAGCGATCGCATTCACAATGAGCCACCATCGAGTCATATCCGCCTATCGGTCAAATGCGCGCTCTGGCTACACTCGCAACAATTCAATTCGCCCCATGTCAAAGAAAATTCAAATTGCATTGTTGCACCACGCCGCTTCTGCAAGTGCGCCGTGTGATTCAATTCTGAAACGCGTTGACCAAATGGCGCGACTTGCGAAGGAAGAGGGGTTGATTGGCAAGTGTGAATTTGCGCGCGTGCAAGAAATGCGCCGTAGCTGGACATTTCTTGGTGACCGCCGCTTTGACGCGCACGATGCTTTAACGCAACGCTTTCGAGATGGTGCAAATTGATGAAATGTTCGCCAAGTATTCCAGTTGATGTGCAGCAGTCGGCGGTGAGCCAGGGATTTGCAATGCCGGCGGAGTGGGCGCCGCTTGAAGCGGTTTGGTTGGTGCGCCCGCACAATGAAAAAACATGGCCCGGTTGTTTACAAGCGGCGCAAGCCGAGTGGGATGCGTGGCGCGCGGCAATGGAAAGCGTGGTCCGTGTGCGCACAACCGATGAACTTCACGTTGCCACCAACGATTCTTGGATTCGAGATTTTGGTCCTGTCTTTGTAAAAAATAAATCTGGCCAAGTGGCCGCGCATTCTTTTGTCTTGAACGATTGTGGTGGCAAGGATGAGGTCCGCTCACTGGAAGACGCCGTGCCCGATGCGTTGCAAAAAGAATTGGGGCTTTCAATGTGGTGCCATCAACTTATTTTGCACGGCAGCAGCATTGACAGCAATGGCGCGGGAACATTGCTGGCTTCGCGGCAGTGTTTGGAAAATAAAAATCGTAATCTGGAATCGAATTCTGGCGCTCTTGAGCAGGTCCTGCGCGAGGCGCTTGGAATCACCAACATCATTTGGCTTTCTGGCGGCATTGCAGGCGAACAGACCAACGGCCACGTGGACAATGTCACGCGTTTCGTGCGCCGCGACGCCATAGCCGCGGTGCGCGCTGCGGAGGATCACCCTGATCACGCCATGTTGGAGGCAAATTGGAAAGTGTTGCAAGAGGCGCGCGACGAGAAGTGCCAGAAGTTTGAATTGCTTGAGTTGCCAACTCCAAAGCCGTTGCATTATGAATTTCCGGCGGATCGATTTGGCCCAGGCGCGCGTCGAATACTGCCGGCGAGTCACGCCAATTTTCTTTTTGCCAACGGCGTCATCTTTGTCCCCGCGTTTGGCGGACCAAGCGATGACGTCGCATGCCGCATGTTGGAAAATGCGACAGGCTTGCGTGCGCAACCCATTATGGCCAAGGCGTTGGTGGTGGGGCTTGGCGCTTTGCATTCTTTCAGTTGTCAACAACCGCAAGCAATCGCATGACGCAGTTTGCCGCGCGAGTCACTGAGCCGCAGCCACCAACGGATACCAAGGCGGACGCCGAGATTTTTTTAGTGGAGTGCGCAAGGACGCTGCATTTGTACGGCGCGCCCGCGCATGTGTTGGAGGCGGAGTTGGTGCGCACGGGATCTCGCCTTGGATTGGCCGTGCAAATTTTCAGTCTTCCCACCTACCTCGCAATTTCAGTTGGTCCACTTGATCGTCAACGCACATTTCATTTGCGTGTTGATCCCGGCTCCATTCAATTAAGTAGCCGCGATGAAATGCATGTGATACAGCGCCAGGTTTTGGAAGGGGAATTGACGTGCGCTCAGGGAACACGCGCGTTTCGTGAATTACATTTGCGTCCCAATGATTTTGGTTTGCTCTGGCAAATGTTGGCCTACGGATTGTCCGCCTGCGCCGCCGCCCGTTTTTTCACCGGAGGCATTCGTGAAATTGTGGCGAGCGCAATCCTGGGCATGCTGATTGGAACCATGGTTGTTCTTTTGAATAGGAAAAGGGATCGCGCCGCGGTCACCGAATTTGTCGCTGGAATTATTGCCACGCTTGGCGCGTGGATGCTCTCTTGGTCATTTCCACCCATGGGCACAAACATTGTTGTGCTTGCCAGCATTGTGTCGCTTCTTCCGGGTTACACGTTGACAACATCGCTGACTGAAGTGGCCACGCGCAATTTAGCCAGCGGCGGAAGCCGATTTGTTGGCGCGGTCATGACTTTATTGGCGCTGGGTTTTGGTGTGGCCATTGGCGACAAAATTGTTGAGCATCTTCCGACCATTCAAAACGCGGTCAGCGAGCCATTGTTGCCGTGGACCATTCTTCCCGCCGCATTCTTGATTGCCTTCGCCATGTTGATTTTGCTGCAAGCAAAAATGAAAGACAGTTTTATTATTTTATGCGCTGTGCTATTGGGCTTGTACGGCGCGCGATTTGGCGCGGTGCTTGTTGGTCCGCAACTTGGCGTTTGCATTGGAGCGTTTCTTGTGAGTTTGACTGGAAATATTTTCAGCCATGTCACCAAGCGTTCGCCCAACATGGTCATTGCTCCAGGATTGATTCCGTTGGTGCCGGGTTCGCTTGGAATGCGCGGCGCGTCGGCGTTGTTTCACAATGACGCTGCAAGCGGGGCAAGTTGGGCCATTGCGGCGTTGGTTGTCGCGGGTTCTTTGGTCGCTGGACTGTTGGCGGCGAACGTGTTTGTTCCGCCGCGTCGAACGGCCTAACGCGCAAGTGCTTTTACATTTTGGCGTGCGTGTTCAACACCAAGTCCAGGCGGCGCTTGGAATGCGCCAAGCGATCTTGTGAAATGCGACCACTGATGATTGCCTGTGAAAGTCCGTCAATGACTTTGTGTTGAACATCCAAGTTTTTGCACACCAAAAGCGTGTCGCAACCGGCCATCACCGCGCGCACCGCTGCGTCGCCAATTTCAAAGCGGTCGGCGACGGCTTTCATTTCCAAATCATCGGTCAAAATCAAACCGTCAAAGCCAAGCGCGTTGCGCAGTAAGCCCGTGATCACCTTGGCACTGAGTGTTCCAGGCACTTCTGGATCGATGGCTTCAAATACCACATGCGCCGACATGATGGCCGCAATATTGGCTTTGATCGCCGCCCGAAATGGAACAAATTCAAGTTGCTCCAAGCGCGCCAGAGAGTGCGGCAACTTTGGTAAATCAAAGTGACTGTCCATGTCGGTGTCGCCGTGGCCAGGAAAATGTTTTCCACACGCGGCTACTCCACAGGCTTGCATGCTGCGCACACATTCGGCGCCCAGTTGCGCCACCGTATTTGCATCATCGCTGAATGAGCGATCACCAATCACCGGATTTTTTGGATTGCTGTCCACATCCAATATGGGAGCCAAGTTCATGTTCACGCCGCACGCGCGCAGTGCCAAAGCGGTGTCGCGGGTCCATCTTGAAACTTCCGCCGCTCCCATGCATCCCAACACTCGCGCGCTTGGTTGCTTTGGAAAAGACGCGTCGCAAAAACGCAACACTCGGCCACCCTCTTGATCAACACTCATCAACACATTCGCGCCCGCCGCTTTGCGAATTGCCGCGGTGAGATGTGTCAGTTGCGTGGCGTTCTGGTAATTGCGCGCGAATAAAATCACATTGCGAACGCCATCCGCCAGCAATTGAACTTCGTCCGCAAGCAGGGTGGTGCCAGCGATTCCAATGCAGACCAATTCGCACGCGGCTCGGCGAGTTGCCTGTGTGGCAGAAGTGGAAGAACTATGTATCGGTTGTTCGTTCATGAATTTGTCCAACACCCAATGATTCGTGAGATTTTATGAAGCGACATGAAATAGATATTGCGAGAAATGACGGACGATCACTGGGGCATACTCGCTTAAATTTTGTTTTTGTGAAGGGCGCGGCAGAAAAATCATGCGCTGATTGCGCTACGCACTTCGGTGATTCAGTAGTGCACGGAAACAAGCCACGACTTAGAAATTCAGCAATTCCAAACTCAAGTCGGAGGTGTCCGTTGTTCCATCCCCATCTAGATCAGTGATGCCGCCCATGCCAAATTGAATGAGCAAGATGCTGATGTCGGACGAATCGATCACCAAGTCGTTGTTGAAATCACCTTGAGGACCGCACCAGCCAAGGCTGTTGTCCGCAAGCAAGCGAACGCCATCGACACCAGCTTCCACCACGCTTTCGCCGCTGATATTGCTTGCCGTGAAGCGCAACCGCAGCGCGCTAGAGGGATTTACAAAGTCGCCCACCGCGATCATGCGGTTCATCCAGCCCGCAGATGTTCCAATGGGTCCAACAGTTTCAACCGTCGTCCATGTTTCTCCCGCATCACTAGACAACTCCACCAACAAAACATCTTGATCCGGATTTGCCCCCGCATTATTGGTGAACCAAAGCGAGTACGCCAAATATGGATTGACGGCGTTGGTCGCGTCCATGTTTGGACTGGTCAGCGTCACGCTTCCATTGCCCACGGAGTTGCCCGCGATATTGCCCGTGACAAAACATTGTCCGCTGCCATCGGAGTCAACACGTGGATCGCCCGTGAAACCACCGCCATTTGGCGTTGCGCGAGTCCAAAGTCCTGCGGTCGCGCCAACGGAACTTGTTGTCCATGATTGATCGCTTTGAAAGTTGTCGCTCCACAAAACAAGATTGGTTATTGAAGCGGTTGCCGCAAGCCACTGTTGGGGCAACGCCGAAGGCCAAGTGCAGAGTCCGCCTGTTGAACCTATTCGCGCGGAAAAACCAAAGAGCACTCGCGCGCCGCAGTTGAAGGCTGGCGTGGTGAACACGAACGTTGTTCCAGAAACAAATACGCCCGCAATGCTTGATGTTGTCGCGGCCCCTTCATATTTCCAAATCATTTGGGCGTTGGCGGGCTCTGTCGCGCCGACAGGGGATGTGAAGGTCACCGCAATTTCATCGCCGCCAACAGTGCTGAATTGTGAGGGCAACCCATTTGGAAATTCGAATGCCATGGATTTGCAAACACCTTTGGGATTGGCGATTGCGTTTTGCAACGCGGCAAGGTTGTAACTGGTTCCTTGGTTGGCGCCTCCGCCAATTGTGCATCCAGCATGAGTGTGAATACCAACCGCGGCACCTTGTCCTTCAACAATCACGGGTGAACCTGAGTTGCCACCCGTTGTGTCAACTTCATATTTCAAAACGTTTCCAGAATTGCTGATGAATGAACCCGTATTGGTTTGATTTGTTTGATTCGCGGTGCCGGTATCTGTTCCAAAACCAGTAATACGAATTGTGTTTCCGCTGGCCTCTGGCGGAGTTGCCACGGTGAACGCTGCCTGTTGTTTTTGAAATGGAGTTAGTCCCGTGTTTGAATTTGGAAACACTCCAAAGTAGCCCCAATCATTACCAATACCGGCGTCGCCAGCTTGAATACTTGAGATGTCAATTGCGTATTGATCCTCGGGCGCAGGATTGATTGGGTTTCCATAAACAGTGGAAGGCGGCACATTGAATTGCACCACGGTGAACATTGAGGGAAAAAATGTGCAGTGCCCCGCAGTGAGAAGCATGTGGTTGGAGTCATTGATTAAAAATCCCGTGCAGCCAACGCCTGGAATTCTGCACACGCGTGGATCATTCGACGCCACGCGGTCGTCAGTTGAGCCGCATTGCGATTTCATGATCACTGGGTCGTCGCCAACTTGCGTGGTCTTGATGGTGATTGAATTCAATTCAGTATTTTTTCCAGAAATCAATTCAACGATGACAGAGCTGCCGTTGAAGTACGCGCTGGTGTTGTGCCACTGCGCCAAGGTCTCCGCGGTCAAGACCTGTTCCGCCCCGTCTTCTAAACTTGTGATGCGAATGAAACTATCTGTTTGAGAATTGTTCTTGGCTTTTGCCAGAGTTGTTCCTGCGGAAAATTCCAGACGAAGCCAACTTGCCTCAGGTGCCTGCACCAGTGAGTACCACGCAAGTTTTTCCTGATCAGCAACGCCGCGTTGCTTTCCAGAGGACGCATCCACCTTTGCTTGCGACCACGTCAATGGCGCATCCATGATGGGTGTGCCACCACCTGCCATTGCCAGCGAAGGAAGCCACGCTGGCAAAGTCATAACGCAGGCGATAATTGGACCGATCGTCAAACGCATAAATTTCTTTTCAAAGCGAAACATAATGAACGGGCGATCTCAAACTCTGTATTTCACAATAGTCCGTGATTTTCAAGGTCAAAACGAAATCTTTAAATGAAGCCGAAATACCCCCACGATTGTCTTATAACTTCGTTGTTTGAGGCAATCTTGGTAGCCTTTTGCTTGAAAGGTTCATAGTCCAATGATCAAACAACTTCAGTCTGGAATTTCGTTTTTGCCAAATTTTTTCGCTTGTTTCCTGTTGTGCGCCACCACGGCGATGGCTCAGACTTCGCCGGCCAAGGATCTGACCAAGGCCGCCGCCGCTCCCGCGAAAATATCGTTGGCGGTTGGAGCGGTGAAAGTCACCGCGGCCACAACGCGCGCGCTTACGGAGCGCGGGCAGGTCAATGAACTCGGTCGAATCAGCGAAGCCATGGACTCGCAAATTATTTCCGCGTTTCAAGACACGCGCAAGTTCGATGTCATCGCTCGCAGCGACTTGGGCGATCTGATCAAGGAGCAAGATTTGGGCGCCAGTGGAAATACCGACGCCAATGATGCAAATGTCGCCAAGGCTGGAAAAGTTGCCGGCGCGCAATACATGATCGTGACTTCCATCACGGACTTTCAAGACAATGTGCAAACCGCAAAGTTTGAAGGCATTGGCAAGGAAGCCACCAAGCGCATTGTGACATTGCTGTGCGTATGCAAGATGTACAACACCACTTCTGGAAAGTTGCTTGAGTCCACAAGTTTTCGCGTGGACAATTCGGATTTTGTGCGCAACGCGGAATATGTCACCAGTGAAAAAGGCGCAAGCCTGACGGAGAAAGCCATTGTGGATTTGGCTGGATTGATGTCCGCGAAAATTGCGAATCGAATCATTGATGTGTTGTTGCCCGCAAAAATTCTGGCCATGACGGATGGTGTTGCCACCATCAATCGTGGCGATGGAACTGGCGTAAAAGCCGACCAAATCTGGCAAATTTCCGCGCAAGGCAAAGAGCTTGTGGATCCAGATACGGGTGAAGTGTTGGGCAAAGAAGAGGTCGCGGTTGGCTGGATGAAAATCACCGATGTTCAACCAAAATTTGCCAAAGGTGAATTATGCGGAGCAAACACAGGCGTTGATATTGGTTGTGTTGCGCGTCTTTCCACTCGCACAACATGTCCCGCCACTGTTGATGCCGCAAAGCCTGCGC
>SESB01001539.1_pt1 | contig 14831 bp, 14 predicted proteins | sample 3171441 | NCBI WGS metagenome assembly SESB01 (sample SAMN06051867, study PRJNA518727) | freshwater metagenome | biome: subpolar coniferous forest; feature: holomictic lake; material: water; isolation source: holomictic Lake 227, 6 m depth | place: Canada: near Kenora, Ontario | collected...
GGAGCCTGAACCTGCATTTACCAGAGGCCAGAACATTGAACTACTCTTTGAATCTGTTAAGATTGATTATGCGAGAAAACACGTTGAACAACTCGGCGGTGTCCTCAGCACATTCCACCTCAACGATGAAACACAGAAATGGGAGGATGCATACAAGAAGCTGCAGGTAGAGGCAAAAACCGATGACAATAGACTGGCTTCGTTCGAGTTTCGCCTGAGGGACATTCTAACACAGCCTCCATATTCAGTAGATCGGACAGCACCTGATCATACAAACCACCTTCAGAGTGCAGTACCCCTCAGCATCTACAACTATAATAACACACCCTTGATGATAGATATCTGCAAATCAGCTGTGCAGGTGAAGGCATGCATCACAGCAATATCAGAAAACAATGCTGGTGTTCCATTTTTCTTCTCCAGTTTGTTGCTCCAATTCATTGCAGTTGATCCAACCTTACAAAGAACACTGTCTGCGCCAGACTACCAACAAGTCAGATTTCAACACGGCATATTTGAGCATTATATTGCTGATGCGCCAAACTCATTCAGGGAGCGAAATGGCGCGATAACACTGAACGGAGCAGGCCAAATCCAACACATCACGATTGATCATGTTCCTTCATACTACGTAGGCTCTGGACCTATCAATCTAAACAATTCAAATCACATATATCTGGCTCTACCTGGTGTCAATGTAACTGTAGATGATGCTCCAGTGATAGATCGTGCCCAGCATCTGCTTGCAGCAGACCCCATTCGACAGGCTGGTGGTACCGACGACGAGAAAGAAGCATATATCAAACGTTTCATTCGTCGAAATGTGTGCCCACTGCTTCGCAATTCTCTTGTTGCAACTCATGGTGTCAAGGCCATAATGGTATTACTTGAAAGATCCAAGGGTATCCCGCAACTCACGCCAGCAGACACATACCCATACCCAGGTGCTGCAGGAGCAGGTGTTGGAAACTACACTGCACTCTTCCAAAATCGAGACAATTCACCAGCTCCCACCCGCCTCTCAAGGGCAGATATACTAGACCTTCTAAAGAAGGAACAAGCAGCCTACCAGGCCTACGTGACCAAATTCACCTCAAAGAGCTTCAAGCTCATGCCTGGCATCTCATGGCCAGTACAATACACAGTGGGAACTGGAGCACCAGCAAACAACCAAGCCTTATTCACCCGCCTCCGCTACATCCCCACCCGACGGCTCGACATCGTGGGTGGCCTCGAGGCCATCGCCGACGCCGCTCGTTACAATCGTGTCCCTCGTCCACCATAATAACATCACTGCTCCAGCAACACTCCCACACGCTCCAGCAGCTGGTCCTTGTTCCTGCACCACCGCGGACAGTCGCGCTTGAGCTGGTCGACGATGGACGTGAGGGACTCGTCCTCCTGGACGGTGAAGTGGGTGATGGTCTCCGGTGGCGGGACGGCGGTGAACACGCACTGCGTCAGCACCTCGTCCATGCGCTTGCGTATGACCGCCTTGTGGGCGCGGCCGTAGGAGGCCTCCCGCATGACCTGCGCTTACGCCGCTGTTAAAATACGCGCACGTGCGAAAAGAGGGAACACGCTCACATTAAAGCGCTGCTGCGTGCGCATCTTCTCGACGAGCAGGATCTCCGGGATGCGCAGCTTGACCCCGACGTGCGGGATGACCTCGCGGTTGACGAAGTTCTTCTTGAGCCTCACGTGCCGCCAGACGGCCTTCATCATCCGCAGGCTCATGGTGTAGTAGTGGTCGCGGATGCGGATCGCGGGGAACTGGTCCTTGACGGTGCCGTTGTTCGGCTCCAGCCAGGTGACCAAGGCCTCGTTGCGCTCGAGCTGCGTGATCATCCGCTTGCAGTTGGGCGTGCCCTCGAACGGCCAGTCCACGCCGCACTTTATGATCCGGTGGCGCGCCATGTCGACGATGCGCATGTGGGGCAGTGAGGGAGTGGATATGTGGTAAAGACGTGTTGATGGTTCTTTTTACCCTTGCTCGTTCGTTGGTTTGATTTTGTATGTCATCCCCCAGGTGCCAGTTCCCAAAAAACTTTGTTGTCTCGCGAGCTGCGGGCGATACACATCGATGTGATGAGGATGTTTGTATAATATCAATAAAACATCACACCATCTTCTCGAGCTGCTCCATCACAGCCGCGCCCATTGCTAGATTGAGGCGTTGTGCGAAGAGCTTGCGCTCGGTGGCGAACGCAGACCTGCCGACGGCGGCCTTGTGCACTGCGTCCTTGAGGCTCCACTCGATGAGCGGGTGCATACGGGCCAGCGCGCCGACGATAGCCGCCAGCTTCGCACCGATCTTGCACACGCGCTTCTTCACAAGGACGTGCTCGAGCTTGCTCACCACGCGCAAGAGCCTGGCCTCATGCCCTGCGGCGACCTCCACCAGCTCCAACTCATCCTTCTTGGTCACGACCACGGGCCTTGGCTTCCTGCGCTTCGAATCGGGCTCATTCTTGACCACGACCTCTGGGGTCTTGCGTTTGGGCTCGTTCTTCTTCTTGATACCAACCACCTCCGAGGTCTTGGCCACCTCCCTCACCTTCCTCTTCAGCTCGGCCTCCCTCGTCTTCTCCTCGAGCAGCGCGAGGCGGTCGCGGGCGTACAGACGTGCAGATAACGAGGCGCGCTCATTCTCCGCGGCGGCTGCGATCGCCTCTCGGATACCGCCCTGCGTCACCGGGCACGCCCACCACCACCTCTGGAGGAACAACCTGTCGCTGCATCGGGCCTCCGCAAACGCAACCCACTCCCGCCTGGTGCGCGCGATGAACATGTCCGACACAGGGAACCCCTCCCACACCATTGCACCTGGTCGCTTGCTCGGGACGAAAATCCGCATGGCATGCACCACCACACAGGGATCGGGCACCCGCAGGCAGCAGCGCGCGGCGAGGGCACGTGTGAGCTCGAACCCATTATCCTGCTTGTGATGTGCGCTTACCAACAGCAGCACGGCATAGCCCGGGTGAGGGACCAGCTGCATGAGCCGGCACGCGCAAATTGCCTGAATGCAGAGGTCGTTGAAGGGCGTTTCGAAGTCCTCCACGAACCGCATGCAGTCCCGCTCGCCGTGCTCGGCGGTGTAGGTGGCAGCGAATTCCCCATGCGTGAACAAGGCGTCAAAAACCTTTGCAAAATCCATGGGGCTGGCTCGAATTAAAGCAGCTGTGTTGACTGACAATGGCATTCGATTGTTCTTCTCTATTTTTTTTTGTGTGTGAAACTCACTTTTTTTCGTGGCGGGTGTAGGCGCCCTGTTGAAAAAAATCAGTAACGGCTGTGTGTGTAACTACAGCGTATAACAACCAATTATACTCAAAGAAAAAAAAACTGCAAACATGATAGCTCACCTCTGCGCGCTCGCCACCTGCTGCGTCATTATAAAACTACGTGCACGAATTGCAGAGAGATACTATGTACAAGTTGAAAACGAACAGCATCGACAGTGCATAATGTATCACTGCGCCAAATGCGCTGCCATGGCTGGTGCGAGGCGGAACCACTGACCTGGAGACGCTCAACGATGCTCCACCTGCTCACACAAACAACACACAACACCAAAAGCAACAAAAAACCAAGAAGAAGAAGAAGAAGAAGAAAATACAAACCCCGCGAAATAAAACAACCTGTGATGCTCATAAGAGTGATATCTATGGTTACTCTGTATACCCTGTGTGTCCCCTGCCAGTGACCATCAGAGTGAACCCTAGTGTCACTGTGCGCGTTTACTGTGCGTGTTCCTAACGATGTTGATGGTTGTACAAAACAACACCACGTGTCACCTCCCTGCTGCCCCCGTTTCACCACTGGGTATAGGAAGGCAGGACGATTCTTTTTATATACCATCACCGCCGAAAAAACGCTGCAAACCACAGCAGGAGGCGCTGCCCCACCGTCAGCACCAGCGGATACTCCTTGATCTCCATGAGCATCACAGTGTATGCCCCACCCTCCAGCGACGCCTCCTGCCACGAGTACAGCGGCATGACCGTGAGGTCGTCGCCCTGCCACTCGCACTTGGTGTCGGTCTGGCACAAGCCGTTCAGCAGCAGGGTCTCGATCACGCACCGCCGCCCGTCGTCGCACAGCGCCTCGAGCTCAGGGGTGATTTGACCGTTGGGCATCAGCGGCAGGATATGGCTGGCGTCGACGAGCGAGTAGACCACGGAGATGTTGTCGAAACGGAACGACGTGTCGTTGGCCAGGGAGTGCAGGCGCATGGTCAGCAGCGCGACGTCCGTGAGGTTGACCAGCCGCACCGGCCCGGCGTAGACCGTCTCGTTCCGCTGCAGGATCTCCACGGTGAAGGACTCCAGCGTGTGGGCGTTGGCATGGATCATAGGGTTGCAATGCTGGAGCACGGTGTTATCCGTCTTGGCGAGCACGCGGGTGAGGGAGGTGTCCCTTGCCAGCAGCGCATACACCAGGGTGTTGGCGGTGAGCGCGGGGAGCGGCACAAGGATCTCGACGAACTCCGGGTCCAGCGTCACGTTGCAACCAATAAACACAGGGTCGCCACACAAGGTGTTGTTGCTCAGGGTGCTGCAATTGGGGCGGAGGAACGCACTCTCCTCGGACGGGGCGTAGCGCACGCTCTGCACGGAGGAAACGCCGGTGGCCTTGACCATCAAACGGGCAAACAAGAGCGTGCCGTACGCCTCAAGCTGCAGCCGCACATCCTCCACAAACGAGTACTGGAACGTCCCAGTGGACGCCACCGTGGAGCTGGTGTTGATCTGTATCTCCACGCGCGATTCCGTGTTCTGCGCGAGCCGACCGAAGACCACCATCCCCACGCCGAAGCGAAAGCGACCGTCTGCGTCCGGAGGAATCTGCGCAAGGTCCACGATGATCTGGAAGCGGCTGGCGTCCAACTGTGCCCCGCCCCACGACCGAACGAACGCGCCCATCTGGGTGATGGCGTTGCCCGTGCAGTCCACACCCACCGTGTGAAACTCAGCACCCATCTCACCGCGACAGCACGAGTCCATGATGTCAAACGGCGGGCACGGCGGGGCCGAGGTGCCAAAGTGCACGTAGAAGAAGAAGAAGTCCACCTCAGGAAGGCGGTACTCAATGGTGAGGTTCGCCTTGTACCCCATCATGCTCAGGTTCGCTATCTCCATGGTGGCGCTTGGCTCACCGCCGATGAGCGTGTCGAGCGAATTGATAACGCTGGTCACCACGGTTCCCACTTTGACCGCCCCGGACAGCGCAAGGCTCAGCTCCTGCATGGCCTCCACATTGGTGGAATCGATAGTAAGCAGCATGGGCGCCGAGAGCAGGTGCCGCGCGCTCTGAACCAAGGCGTCGAGCGTGGTATTGACAATGGTCTGGTACCGCCTCCGCAAGCACGCGTCCCCATACTTAAAGAACGGACAGTGGCACGTGAGGTTCCGCAAGCATATCTCGTTGGCAGCACAGGGACACGAGCGACACACGGGACACATCACCACCAGCAAAAGCACGAGGCGCGTGGTCATGCAAGAACAGCGGTTCCCATGCATATAAATATTCATTACGCGGAAGCGTTGCGCGCCGTGTGATTGCCCAGCAGCGCACCCAGCCTCTGGATCTCCCCGCGCAGGCTCAGCAGCTCTGCTCGAAGTTGAACCAGGCCAATGGCGGCGTGCTGACGCTCCATGGAAAGCTGCATCTCCGCCAGTTGGTTCTCGACCAGCTCCATCTGCGTATCGACGTATCGAACATCCGCGCAATTCTTCCTCGACCCGCCCCACGAATCCACAGACAGCTGCCAGGCGACCAGCATAAACGCCACAAAGCAAACAACCACGATCACACTCGCGAGCGAACCCTCCGTGCCACACGGCCGGGCGCCCTCCCCACCCTCCTCATCCGCCATCAAGGGGAGCCTCATGCCAATGATCCGTGGCATCCAGCCGCGCTGAACGCATTTCTTAAATACGCACCCGAGCGATAAAAAAAGATGGCAAGATGCTCCTAACCCGAGAACCAGATAGGGGTTGTATATTACGCCCACGCGCCCAGTCACAACGATGACCGATGTCGCCCTCCCCATCAAGCCGTCCAGGTGCTCACTGGCCGTGCGCATCCACGAGCCCGAGAAGGACACGGAGTGCCCCATCCTCCAGGAGCCAATCAGCGACGCCGTGCTGGACTGGATGCCCCGGCCGTACGACGCGGACAAGCCCACCCACACGGCCATCACCACGCCCTGTGGCCACACGTTCCACTGCATGGCGCTCATATACCACTGGGCGCGCAACCAGAACCTGCTCTGCCCCGTGTGCCGCAACGGACCCAAGAACGCGCAGCTGGTCATGTCAAAACTCCCTCGCAACTGGCGATACTCCATCTCCACGCGGGTGCGACGGGAACGGCAGAGAGACCGCGAGGAGAAGGAGGAGGCCGACCGGCTGGTCGCGCGTTCACTGGTGGACTCACCGATGCCGTCGGTTCTCTTCTCGTTCAAAATCCGCATCGAATCCAACATCAGCACCTACTGGCTGGTGCAGACAATCCCCGTGGCCGTGATGGACTACGTCATCTTCGATGTGCCCGAGTTCGAGCTGGGCATCATCCCGTTCACACCCACCACCAAGATACGCATGCTGTCCCTGCTGTACACGTCCAGCGGTGTGACCACCCTGTACCCGCCGTCGGATTGGTTTCAGGCGGGCGAGGAGCCGGGGCACAACTTCAGCGTGCACTGGAACGAGAGCGGGTTCCAGCACATCCACTTCCGCATGCACGACCAGCAGTTCTCGCAGATGATTCAGTTCGCGCTGTTCTAACCGGTCCGTGCTAGGACCCACATGATGATATTCCCATTAAAGCGCCTGCACAGCAAATACTTCCGCGCCCCTGAGTACTGAAACACATCCCCCCTGATCCAGACACTGGTGATGCCAGGATTCAGCTCCTCCATAATCTTCCGGAAGAACCCAAAATACTGGTGCTGCTCCTCAAACAGGGGATTGTCGGGTGCCTCAAAACACACCACCTCCTCTGAGATGATGTCTAGGATGTCTTCTGCGCGCCTCCAACGAGAAATAAACGCTTCCAGTGAGATGTTGCTCTTCAGAAATGTGCTCAACCGATCACACAGACAGCCAAGAACCACCTCGCGCATAGCCAACACACGATGAACAGGCTTTAATACACCGGAGCGTTTGGCAAAATTCAAACGCACAGAAAACCGTCAGCGTAAACCCCAAGCTCGTAAGCACCGAGCTCCCCAAAACAAAGCACACAAACGCGACGGTGTCTTCCTCCAGGCCGGCGATAAGCACGTTTCCAGCACACGCATCCATCACACCAAGGCCGCACGACAGCACCAGTAACGCAGGGTACGCCGACGCGATGAACTTGCTGCGGGTCATCATCGCCGAGCGACTGCAGCCGGTCACATATAGCAGCCATCACCCATTGGCCACCGCGGGTGCCGCCTTCAGCATGGTCTCGAGGAGCTGGATCGCGTAGTTCTTGGCGCGGATGGTCTCGTCCTTGCACTTGGCCATCTCGTACAGCACATCCGTGGGAACGAAGGTAGCCGGATTGCCCAGCTGCTTTCGCATCATCCTCCTCTTCTTCTTCTTGTCCATCGTCGCCGACCCAGTGCGACCGGGCGCAATGCACTGCCTCTTCTCCCCCGTCGGCTTGATGCTCCCCTCCACGAAGTCGGACTCCAGCTCCTTGGACACGCGCTTGCTCGCACCGTCCTCCGGGGCCGTCCAAACCCAGTACGACGAGCTCCCACCCTCCTTCTCAGCCGACTTCGCCGCCTCGAACGGTGCGTAGAACGGGTGCTGCATGTACCCCTGGGCCTTGGCGAAGGTGACGATATCCGCCCCCTCGAACGGGACCACTTCCAGGCGCTTGCCCTCCTCCGCCTTCTCGTTGAACTTGAGGATGGCGTCGTTGATGCTGGAGGTGGCGTACGGCTTGGCGAGCGTGAGCAGAACGTAGTGCAACTCATCCACAGACACACACTCAAGGGATTTAAGCTCCACCGCGTCCTCCACGACCTCCTTCACGAAGCGAACGCCCCCCTTGTATGCGATGCCGAATCGAATGCGCTTGGTATCCACGGATTTGCCCATGTTTGGTTTGTGCTCGGACGCGGGCCGCGAGCCTTTTATGCTTCGGAAGCACCACCTTCGGAAGCACCCCTAATAAAACGTGTGTTCTTTTTTTTATTCGCTCCCATCCGCCACTCGCGCAATGCAGGACTTCCGCATCAAATCTCGCCCCATGCTCACCGCTTCTCTCAACGAGAACAAGAACGCCAAGCTCCTCGCCATCAACCACTCGACCATCTCCTTCGACAAGGAAGTGTACAAGGGAAACAAGAAGATCCCCACGCGCTTCACCGTCATCCGCCCCGTCTCCGTGGGCTGGGGCGCGGCACCGTACAGCAAGAGCGCCAAGTCCATCGGTGCCAAGAGGCTCTCGGAGCTGGTTCCGTCCGCCAACGGCCCGAGCCTCACCATGTGGGCGTACGAGAAGGTTGCCAACAACATGGAAAAGGGCCCAAGGGTCGAGGACATGACGTGGGAGATCAAGACCGGCAACACCCTGGTCTACTGGCTCGACGAGCAGCGCGTGCGCGAGGTCAAGGACAACCTGCACATCGACCGCATCGAGGAGTTCACCGTCTGCGAGGTGGTGGTCGCCCCGAAGAGCAACGAGTCCGCCGCCAAGGGATCGGGGGTCAAAATCGTCGAGGTCCGCCCCTGCCAGTTCAGCCTCTACTCCTGCCTCCAGGACCTGGACCGCTTCGCCCCAACACTGGCCGACGCCCGCCTCCAGGAGCTCAAGGCCCAGCAGACGCACACGTTCATCGCCCGGGACCTCGTGCCCGAGCAGGTGGTGTTCCACACGTTTGTGAGCCACAAGGCCCTCATCAACGACGACATCCCCGGCAGCGAGTTCCCCATGGTGCAGATTGCCAACTGGGGCTCCGGCGAGACCATCGACATCCCCGTGTCCACGCTGCTCAAGTACACCAACCACAGCGCCAAGACCGGCCAGGAGCCGAGGAAGGACTGGGCCTGCAGCCTCCTGGAGATTGCCATCGCCACCAACTCGCTGCAGCTCCTCGTCTTCAGCAACGACTTCTGGAAGTCCGCCGTCCACAGCTCCCTCCGCGCCATCCCCATCATCAACACCGAGACCCTGCTGGCCAGCGTCATCCCCGCCATGATAGGCAACCAGACCACGTTCCAGACGCCGCACGAGACCACCATCGACGACGTCGTGTACCACCTCCAGATCCACGTCGACCCGGAGCCCATTCCGGTGTCCACCGGCGGCCCACCCCCGTTGCAGGACCTCGTCATCACCGGCTCCCACATTGAGCTCGAGCGCGCCTACCGCCTTACCTTCGCCCTGGTGTCCGCCGAGCACGAGTTCCCACAGTACTTCGTCGGCTACTTCAACGCGTCCCCGTCCAAGAACCTCTCCGCCATCGGATTCAAGCGCCGCCGTCCGACGCCTTACGACGAACCGCAGTAGTCACGCCTGCCACGTGAAGCAAGAAAAAAATCCTAAAACTCCTTTTTCTTACTCTTACTTACTCCTAATCCCAACCCGCTCTCCATGAAACGCACCACCACCGTCCGGAGGAAGCACGAGGTCGAGCAGGCGCTGGCGTGTGCCAACAACCTTCTCGTCCAATGCATCAAATGCAGCCACTGCACGCGCCACCTCTGCGAAATAAAACACCTCATCTCGGATCTCAACACGGTGCGATACGACATGCTCAACGACCTCGATTACGATCAGACACCACGCGTGAACGAGATCGAACTCCGCATTCGCTCGCTCATGCCAACAGAGTTTACTCCTGGCCCACGGGAGCCCGCAGGCCCGCCATGATCTTGTCCCTGGTCTCACGATAAGCACCAACCGCGTTCGCGTACGCAGCGTAGGACAGGCGAAGGTTGGCGAACGGGTCCACCTCGCGACCGAACACGAAGCGGTAGAGCTCCACCGGGTTCTGGCAGAGCCGCTTGTCGGTCACGCGCTCGAGCTTGGACAACGGAAAGTCCACGCCCAGCAGGCTGCGATGCTCCGCCGTGCCAAACTCTCCGACCGCCAGGATGGATGCGGCCTGCAGATGGATATCGCCGCTCTTAACACGCCACAGCTCGTTCGGGCTGAGGACGACGTCGATCCTCACGAACTCGAACTTGTCGTCGAAGGCGAATGAACGACTGTTATCAATGAGAAGCCGCGTGCCGTCAGACAGCATCGCCTTGGTCCTGGACAAAACACGACCCTCCACCCTCGGAGCGCGCATCACCTCGTCGTTGAGCTTGCACACCATCGGCGCTATCACCGAACGAGAGGTGGTCATCGTCTTCGCTTTGCCCGTGACCTTGTCCTTGCCCACCTTGAAGTAGAGAGGATTCAGGAAGCACTTCTTCTGCTCCGAGCGCGTGGCGTCCGTAAACAGCTCGCCCATGCTCACCTCATGCAGAACGCGGTACTCATTGCCGCCGGCGTGTATGCCCACCAAGAACGTGTCGTAGCCGACGAACTCGGTGGTGGTCTTCTTCACGGCGAGAATGCGCATAGGGATCGGGTGCTGCGCCTTGACCTTCATCGGGGCGTTGCGCGAGGTGTAAGCCACGATGCCCTCCATGGTGGAAAGGGTGTCAATGACCTCGTCGGCTCCATACAGCAGGCGCACCACGTGGTCAGGGAAGGCGGCGCTCATCATGCCGTAGCGATCCCAGAAGGGAAGGTTGCCCTCGTTGTCGTCGTCGCGCACCTCTATGTCGAACACGACCACGTGCACATCGTATGCGTCCGGGTTGCTTGCCCACTTGCCATGCATCAGCGCGCACAGGTCATCGCTCTTCTCGCCCTTGCGGCGCACGCAGAACTCGAGGTGGATCTTGGTGCACGCGCGCTGGTCCTCGTCCTCCGGGTACGAGCCGATGTCCTTGTCGTCAAACTTCACCAGCATGGGATTAAACATGTCAGCCATGGTGATGGACAGGTGCGTCTCTATCAGGGCGAGCGTCTTCTTCAGCCCACCGGTGGCCCCCTCAGCGGTGAGGGGAAAGCCGTTCTTGGTGGCGTAGATCACAGAGCCATCCTCCCAGTTATCACAGACGATGTGGAAACCATTACGCTTCACGGTAATGGCCCTCTCATGGAACTCACCCTTCTGCACGCTCTTCGCAAACTCCTCCAGGCGGAGAGCCACGGGACGCGAGAATGCAGGAAACGATGTCACGCCCCGATACTTGCGCTGCGCCATCCACCTCCGCCCCTCCTTCTCTGAAGCCCTGAACTCCTTCTTGGTCATCGTGGAATACCCAGGAAATACCAACTCGTCGTCGTCGCTCATCGCAGTGTCTGTTTTCAGCTCACTGACGCCAGGCCTTTTATACACCTTCAACGCGGACAGCAAGGTGCATCGCCACGGACCCTCGCGACAGCAACCTATCACTGACCTCGCCGTTCACGGCACTCGCCCGAATCACAAACACCGCCACCCCCTTCGCCACAGGACCTCGCGCCTTAGAGAACCACACGCCCATGCTCGTGTACTCGCCAGCGCGCTCCCTGAACCAGTCCGCGTCGTAAACCCCCTTGAAGAGCCGCTTGGCCTGATTAGGGCACACCAAGCCGTACTGCCTGACAAACGGCAGCAGCGCCGCTGGAAACACATGAAACATCTCACACCCCTTATCTGAATCCGGACCAAACACGCGCATGCCACCGTCCTCGTAACACGAATCGCCGCTACTCGCTGGCATCCACATCGGCACGAAGGTGCTGCTCTCAAACAGGAACAGGTACGGAATATACGGCGTGTACCCGGTGAAGTCCAACGGCCCACCCCGCTTGGCTTTCACAAACCCACACCGCAGGTACATGTTACTGATGTGCTGCCCCGTGTCGTCCGCTGGGTTCACGTTCAGCGCCACACACAGACCCCTCGGAAACAACCCCTTCCAACCCGTGTCAGCGTGCAGCATCATCCACCGGAGGCGCTGTACACCATGGACCAACTGCGAGCCCAGGCTCAGGTGGGAGTAATCAGTTCGCGTGCACAGGTCGCAGATGTACAGGTACGGCAGTTTACCCTCCGCGCGAGTGTCCCGCAAGTCCACAAAGCAGGCGCTCAACACGGTGGTTCTAGCGTTGTCAGTGATCATCAGCAGGAAGTCCCAGGCGTAGCCGTCAATGTTGCTGTGCTGCTCGTTCATTCGCATCCACTTGCTTCTCCAACCACCGGGGTGAAAGCACACCGACATTAGGAGGTAGACCTGCTCAAGGAACCCCTGCTTCCCAAACCACTCCGGCTCGTACCCCCGCTGGATGCACACCATCGTCCCACCCATGAAGATGGCATCCTCCGTCACAAACCTGCGGGTGAGCGGAAGCTTCTTTTCATTCCAACTGAAATCACCGGGACACCAGAATCGCATCTCGGCCTCATCACACGGCATCAGCGGCCCAAGCATGATGCGCGCTGATTGTTGCCTTTATAGCCACTCAGCAAGTTGCGTCGTCCACGTGTTCAGACCCTTCACCCTGGGAAGGCACGACGTAACCAGATCGACGCCCAGCTGGTTCATCGCCGACCCCGCCCCCAGCCGCGGATGCAGCGCCATCGCAAGCGCCAACGCCATGCTCTCGTCGTGCGCCATGGCCTGGAGCATCCGGTCCCGCACCTTCTCCAAGTACACCAACACGCTCCCGAGCGCCGCCCGCTCCAGCACGTCACTTGAGCTGGTCATTCGATCCGTCAGATACGAGTAAAACATGCAGGACAGCTTCAGCATCTCGTCCATCGTCCCGGTACTCCGCGCCGCCGCCACGACCCTGCACGGAGGGAGGTCGGCATGGCCCTCGCGCATGAGCTGCACCACCTGGCGATTCATCACACAGTACGCTGAGCTTGATCCGACCAGCTCGTGTATCTGCGCGTCCAGCCTCGTCTCTTCATCCGTCCAATTACGACGCTTGCGCCGCACCAGCATCGCGAACACGGTCCGAGCCCACTCGAACATGTTCTGGATCACAGACTCAGGCGCATCGCCCTCGCACACGGTGTACTTATGCACACACAAGCACATGCGGTGATACAGCATCGGCATGTGCCCGACAGGCGCCCTATCCGAGGGATTTGCTATCCACGAAGCGGGGAACAGCTTCTTGTCGTACGCGTGGAGCTGCCAGAGCAACGGAATGAGCATGCCATCCAGCACCACGGCGTAGGCTGCAGCCGGCATGTTCTCCATCAAGGAGTCGTTGCGAGCCTTCACATTTCCATACACGCATCGTGGGCACCCACATCCGATGCTCATAGGGGGGAGCGGTAGCGCGGGGTTGTACGGATGGAAAGGACCGCCGTATTCAAGCATCGAGAAGGACGTATTTTTTTTTTAGCTTTTTTTCACACACCAATAAATAAAACACAAATCCAACAGAACCAAACAAACCCGCAGCAATGCCATGCCAGAGCGACGAGATCGACGCCAACCCCCACTGCAAGAACCACATCGCCCTCGTGCACACCACGCGCAAGCTGGATTCCGCGCTGTTCGGGCAGTTCATGGGCATCGAGACCGTCGGCCGAAAACAGCACACCGACAACGAGTGGCTCTACATCCTGCAAAGCAGCACACCCCGCTCCTACGACCAGCTCGCCCACGGCCTGATGCAGCTCGACGCATACCTCAGCCGCACAGGCCAGTCGGTGATCATCCCGCTCTCCGAGGACACGAACGACAAGATACGCCTGGGCGGCGCACACGCACTATTCCACGAGCTCTTCGACGACGCCGGCAACTTCACCAACGCCACCGAGGTATGGCGCATGGCCGATACCCGCCCACCACGCAAGCGCGCAATGCAGCAGGACATGCTGATCCCCGGGCTGAAGCGCCTGAGCCACCAGCTCCGCGTCGACTTCGCCGTCAACGTCCACGGCTCCGATGGCAAGCGAAAGCGCGAGCCCGTCCGCTCCATTTACGAGGAGGCGGCGGCGGAGAGTAACAAAAAGCAACCGTACCAGCGGGGTGCAAAGCGCATCTTCACCGAAAACAGCCCAGAGATCTCAGAGATCGACGAGGAGGAGATGACGCAGCACGCGCAGATGCTCGCAAGCCTCAGCAGTCCCGCGCCCACCAAGCCAAAGAGGCAGTACGTGTCGCAGCAGAACAAGCACCTTGCGAGCATCATCAACACCCTCAACAAGGCCATCGAGTCTCTCCACCGGACACACGCCAGCGTCGTCGCCTCCAAGGACGAGACCATCGCCACCCTCGTCGCCGCCGTCAAGGTCAGCGCCAACGCCGCCGCCGCCAAGGACGAAACCATTGCAGCCCTCACCGCGGCAGCACGGGCCAACGCCGACGCCGCGAGCCTCAAGGACGAGGTCATCCGCATGCAGGAAGGGCTCATTGCCGTGCTGCAGGCGGTGGGCTAGCTGCGCCTTTACAGTACATAAACGGTCGGGTCGGGTGCGCGATGGACGCGTCGACGCTCGCGGCGGAGCTGTGCGCGGCGCTGGAGCCCCCGCCGAGGCGGTGGCAGAAGAAGGCGGAGCAGGCGCGGCTGAAGAAGGCAGCGCAGGGAATCGAGAGGCTACGGATAATTGTGGCTGAGATGCAGGAGCAGTGGACCGCGTACGAGAAGCTCTCTAACGAGTCAGTGGAGCTGTTCAACCACGAGCAGGTGGACGCGGCGGCGGTGATGCCGGTGATGCGGCGCGTGTTCGCATTTGCGGTGGACTGCGCGGATGAGTCGAGAATCAAGGAGTATCGCACGGTGCTCCACTGCTGGTCGTGGGCACTGCTGGTCGA
>SESB01001540.1_pt1 | contig 14829 bp, 16 predicted proteins | sample 3171441 | NCBI WGS metagenome assembly SESB01 (sample SAMN06051867, study PRJNA518727) | freshwater metagenome | biome: subpolar coniferous forest; feature: holomictic lake; material: water; isolation source: holomictic Lake 227, 6 m depth | place: Canada: near Kenora, Ontario | collected...
GTTGAACATCAATTAGATAACGCGCCGGGCTCTTTTTTTGCTGCAGTAAACCCTACAATACTCACCAGAGTGATGAGTCCGGATATCAAGGATACAAGGATATAGTCTTGTAGAAGTCTGACGCTTGTTTTTATATTAGCAAAACGGTTCATATTTATCTCCCTATTGTGAGTTGCATGTCATTGACTTAAGAAATTTACCCAGAAGATATCTTGGTCAATCGGTTGTACGCCAAAAGATATATTAGCCCCCCTTTTCTAAAAAAGGAGGGGAAACCCTATGTAGATGCGACCAGGGTATCCGCCCAAACCACTGCATCCCAGTACAGCGCAGGAACCTGGTTCTTATCCACGCCGATGATGTCTGCGTGCCGGGATACGGTGATCCAGTTCCCGGTTTCATAGGCTCGGACAAGGTTCAAATATTCAGACATTTCTCCAGTGTTTGATAACAGAGCATTGCTAATATTTTTTGAAAACGGGAGTTTATCAAGTAAGGTATCCATGGACTCATCCATGATAGCATCAATCAGTGAGAAAAGTCCCAGGGTAAACAGTTCCGGTCCCCTGAGCCGTGTATTTGTGTTTCTCCATAATAGTTCGCAGAATCGGGCGCGGATCACTGATGCGCGGATCAGCTCATTGGGCTTGTCTTCGGCGAATGCGGACATGAAGAGAATGGGGATGAAGCGTCGAATGCCTGCTTCGCCCAGGCGAAGGACGGCCTGCCGGATGGAAGATATTTCCTGCCCCCGGCTGTAATACGGCGAGTTGATATATCGAAGAAGCTTTAAAGAAACGGATACATCCCGGGAAATCATCGCGTCCACGGCTAAAATCTGCATATCGTCCCGGTTCACTTCAGCCATGATCTGAAGGAGCGAGATTTTGCTCGTGGAAATATCATGTGCTTTCAGAACCTGAGGTTTGCTGAAAAAGTAGCCTTGAAAATAATCAAAACCCATTTCCATGTATGTTTCGTATTCTTGATATGTTTCGACTTTTTCGGCTAGAAATTTTACCGCATAGCCGGATAATCTGTCAAGAATTGCTTTTGCTTGATCCCCCGGTGTCATGCGAATATCAATCTTGATGATTCCAGCCATTTCGATCAGGGGCTCCAGGGTTGAATCGTAAATGAAATCATCCATGGCCAATAGATAGCCTGCGGTAGCTATTTCCCTGCATGCCAAAATCACCGCATCTGTGGGGATAACATTTTCAAGGATTTCAACTATAAGACTTTCCTTGGGAAACAAGAGTGGAATTTTCTGAACCAGCAGTTCCTGAGTGAAGTTTATGAACGCTTTTGTTCCGCCCGTTATCTGCTCCATTCCCATGCAGAAAAAACTGTTGGACAGCACATTGCTGCTGGCCGTGTTGCCGTCAATATTAGGGAATGCATTGGATAAGCCATCCCGGAATAACAGCTCGTATCCATAAATCTGTTTCATTCGATTAAAAATCGGCTGTCTGGCAAGATATACGTCCATGTTTTATAACTTCCTGAATAACTGTGAGTTTGGTACGACCTGCTCGAAAAGGTGACTGACTTCCGCTGGAAGCTTTTGCGTATGCTCTGTGGTGAAATATCCTCCGGTAAGAAGCGCCTGGTGAAACATCTTGATTACATCTACCCGCTGAGCATGCTGAAAATGCAGAAGGACATTTTTGCAGACAATCAGGCTATAGTCTGTTCCGATGGGTTTTAGCGAGAGTAGATCATGATATTCAAAGGAAACCTGGTTCCGCAAAATTTCCGTCACCCGGAAGTGATCGGGTTTATCCGCAGGCTCGAAATATTTCGCAAAGTACTCTGGCGGCATTCGCTTTAGCTCGTCGTAATGGTAAACGGCATTTTTCAGCACATCGCCAAAATTATTGGCGCTATCGTAATCTGTTGCGTTCAGACGAAGGTTCTTGAATGCAAATTTACCCATCTTCTCGGCCAGAACAATAGCGATGGTGTAGGTTTCCTGACCCATTGCAGAACCAGCATCCCATACCTTGAATCGCATTCTGCCGCTTGCAAAATGCACCGCATGCTCAACCGCATACTCAATAACCGGAAGGTCTCTGAAAAAAAATGTGAACGCCATAGTTATTCCTTTGTTTAGGCTGAAGGCTAAGCTAAGCGGCGCATGAAGCGATAGTGGAATGCGTCCGCTTGAATTAATTCCTTCCCCGAACTTTATTTTAGCAAGTCCTGATATTTCCTTGACCCATGCAATATTCTCAATATAGTAATTTCGTTATTATTTTCGTTAACCTGATAAAATATCAAGTAATTTTCAAATATCAGTATTCTGCAGTCTCTGTCTATTCCTTTGGCTTTGCAACTGACACCCATATACGGAAATATAATCAGATTCTCAATTACCGCCTGCATTCTGTCAACATAATTCAATGCGTTCCCTGCACTGTTTTCGGCAATATAATCGAATATAGAATCCATATCATCTTCGGCTCTGCATGTGTAGACAAGTTTAACAGGAGTCATATTTCTCTCTTAGTCTGTCAAAAATTTCTCTGTGACTTCTCGGACTGACCTGTGATTTTATTCCGACATCTATTTCTTTTTCAAGTTCCATAACCCTCATATCTTTATGTGATGGCGGTTTTAAAAAAACTTCCACCTCACAATCTGCAAATCCAGGGGGTAAATCTATGATTACCTGATTGTTTACCACTTTGACAACTTTATGTATGCTTTGCATTTTTTGCTCCATGTTTCGCTATGGTGTCAATATTATATTCAACATCCTCAAATGCAGAACGGGCTGAAATTATGACATCATCAAAATATTCCGAAGCTTTTTTGTCCAATCATCAATTCCTTTATGACAAAATTCCCATTCAGCCATATCGCTTTCCCGCACCTTGCTCACATTTTTTTCGGTATCAATCACAAATTCCTCATCCTCCGCCATCCGCTGAGAAAATGATTTGTAATCAAATTTGAATTTCGCTTCAAATATCAGTTCTCTCTTTCTCAGTCTGGCTATTTCCGATGTAATCAAATCAATTAGATATTTTTGTAAAGCCGTATCAACAGCAGACTGCAAATCCTTGCCGAATGAATATAATACTTCACTGTAGTTATTTCTTATTATTGCACTTGCTGTATCCATGTTCTCTTTCCATATCACATGAAGAGGTGTCCCGCGATTAGAGTATCGCCTTAAATATCATTCATTCTAATTGCATTCGTCATACTCTTGCGCACATTCTGCAGCGATGTCTGGAGCATTTCCTGTGCATGGTGAACAAGTGGGTCTCCGTGACCAAAATATATGGTTTTGATATTTCTTCTGCACAGCTTTATCAAGGCCTGACAGAATGCATTCTCGTAAGCGCCGTCCGCGGAACGAATCATAACCGGCGTATCTCCAACGAATATGACACCATGATCCTTGTTATACAGACAGACGGAATCGCTGGAATGGCCGGGGGTGTGAAGCACTTCAAAGTCCTGCTCGCCCATTCGAATTGTATCGCCATGTTTCAGAATATGATCCACTCCTGCCATAAATGGGGAAAAGGCATAGACCTTTGGATGAAAGGCCGCTTTGATCAAAGGAAGAATGCCCGTATGATCGGAATGGTCATGAGTCAGGACGACCTGTTCGACCTTGTTTTTCCCGACACCTCCGTTCATCTTTCCAATGACTTCGATGATTGAGGGATCGTTGCCTACATCCACCAGGGTGTTCAGGTCCTCAATGCGTTTCCAGTCTCCCATGACCATATAAACATTGGAACTGTAGATGTCATGCTTCCCCAAGATCGGAATTATTTTCATCAGTTAGGAATTCCTGCTTCAGTTGATGCTGGTTCCTCATGCATTAGCCTGGGAGCCAGCGGAAATATCAATCATGCCTTGCTTGTTTCTCAATCATTTCAGCATGCTGCGCCAGCTTGGGTAAATCAAGGATCAGGGCGACATTACCATCGCCCAGGATCGTGGCACCGGACACATGCTCAATATCCCGATACATCCTGCTCATCGACTTGATCACGGTCTGATGCTGACCAACCACTTGATCCACCACAAAACCCACTCTTACGTCATCAATCCTGGCTGTCACGATCTGCTCAATTGCCGGAGCTATGCCTCCGTGCATGAACATTTCCCGCAGACGGATGTAAGGCACGATTTCGCCCCGGATTCTGGCGATATGTTTTCCGTGGGCGCCGGCGACATCCTCCCTGGTCAGCTCGACGCATTCTTCAATGGCGGCCAGGGGCATGATGTAATGGACGTTTTCGATCTGAACCAGCAGTCCGTCGATAATGGCCATGGTCAACGGCAACTTCAGGGTGATTGTTGTCCCGAAGCCCTTTTTGCTGACCATCTCAATGGTTCCCTGCAATGCATCAATGCCTTTTTTCACCACATCCATACCCACACCACGTCCGGAAACATTGGTAATGTTTTTCGCCATTGAGAACCCCGGTGTCAGGATCAGGGACAAAATCTCTTTTTCAGACATCACGGCATCGGACGTAATCAGTCCTTTTTCTACGGCCTTGGTGCGGATGGCCTCAGCATCAAGTCCGGCACCGTCATCGCTAATGCGGATAAAGACGTTGGCTCCGGAATGCTCGGCCGAGAGATTAACCGTTCCCTGCTCCGGTTTGCCTGCCAACTTTCTGGCCTCCGGCATTTCAATGCCGTGATCAATGCTGTTCCGAATGATATGGATGAGCGGATCATTCAGCTTTTCAATCACTGTTTTGTCCAACTCTGTTTCGGCGCCCTCCGTATTGAGAATGATCTCTTTGCCTAATTCCGTAGAAAGGTCCCGGACCAGACGCTCAAACCGGCTGAACGTAGCGCCGATAGGGAGCATTCTTATACTCATCGTGTTGTCCCGAAGTTCGGCGGTCAGGCGCTCCACTTCCTCCGCCACCTGAATCAGCGACAGATCGTTAAACCTGGCAGCCAGTTGGCTGAGACGTGATTGTACAGTAACCAGCTCGCCCACCATATTTACCAGATTGTTGAGTTTTTCCGCAGGAACGCGGATGCTGGCGGTGGATTCCGAGGCCTGACGCTTCAGGCGCATTTCCCGAATGTGCTGCTGTTCGACAAGCGCGGCCTGTACCTGATCCGTACTAACCATGCCGGAATCCACCAGAAGTGATCCGATCCGTTTCTGAGCATCAAGCACAGTTTTCAACTCGTTAGTGTTCAGATCGCCCCGCTCAACCAGTATCTCACCCAGCTTCTTGTACTCCGGTTTTGTATCGGTCTGACTGCTGTCATCAATCACATCAATGTGCAGGTCACAGTTGTCTTCCACAAAAATAAACACATCCCTAATGGCGTTTTTATCCTGGGTCGTTGTCAGGATGATGTCCCAGGCGGTATAGCAGACTTCAGAATCCATAATATCCAGGAAAGGAATGCTGTCTGTGTTGGCGATTATATCGCAGGGTCCGAGGTCGCGGAGTTCGTTTAGCAGAAGGGTTGGATTGGTTCCGGATGTAAAAATGCCGGACTCCGGACGGAATCGTATTCTGTAGGTTACCTCGCGTTCATCAACTGAAGGATGTTCGGGTGTATCAACGACTGATTGCCCTGTATCGTCAGTAGCATAAACTGAGACATCAACAGATGGCTCGCCTTCAGGAGCAAGCAGCATGTCGCGGAATGACCTGGAGATCGCCTCTGTTATAGCGTTATCCTCAGCTTCGTCTTGTCCCGTATCATCAATCAACTTCAGGATTTCATCACGGGCTGATAGCGTCATGTCGATCAGTGACTTGGTCACCAGAATTTTTCCATTGCGAACCAGGTCATAGACCGTTTCCACGTCATGGGTAAAGGCGGCGACTCTGTCAAATCCAAACATGGCCCCGGATCCCTTGATGGTATGCATGGCGCGGAAAACCCTTCCAATAACCTCCTCATCGGAAGGCATTCTTTCCAATTCCAGCAGCGCCGTCTCCAGCTCTGTAAGCAGTTCATGCGCCTCTTCCCTGAAAGCTTCCCTGTGTTTATCCATCATCCCAGCACCTTCTTTACAACTGCAATGAGTTGTTCCGGCTTAAAGGGTTTTACGATCCAGCCCGTGGCCCCCGCTGCTTTTCCTTCCTGCTTTTTTTCTACCTGGGATTCAGTTGTCAGCATGACAATGGGAATGAATTTGCAAGATGGAAGCGCCCGAAGCGCCCGAATCAGGCTGATGCCATCCAGGTTTGGCATGTTCAGGTCCGTAATTACCATGTTCAGCGCCTGAGCATCGACTTTGCCCAAAGCATCTTTTCCATCCACCGCTTCGATTACCTCATAGCCCGCATCCCGCAGGGTGAAACTGACCATCTGACGAATGCTGGCGGAATCATCAACGGTCATAATCACTTTGCTCATTTCTCGTTCCTCCATGACCACAGACAGGGATTATTCCCGCCAAACTTACAAGCCCCAGGCCTTCTATAACCGGATGATTCCACAATCGTTTTAAAGGTTTCAGGCATGTTTCCCTTCAATATCAGATTCTGGCCTGCTTTCAGGCAGGTGCGATGAAGAGAGCAGATCAACTGCAGAAAGGACACATCTGCTCCGGTGACACCTTCCAGATTCAGCAGCAGCAAATTGCCGCCTTTGCCCTGAAAATCCCGCAGAGCTTCCAGGCATTCCTGAGCGTTCTGAATGGTGATGTCTCCACTTACCTGCAATTGGGTTTGATCTGCTGATGTTAAGATTTCGAATGGTTTCATTGTGATACCTCTGTTAGACTGAAAGATCAAAGCTGAAGGCTGCGAACTTCGGTCTTTAGCTTGATTTAGAACAACTCCACATTATCGCCTAAATCTTCACAGGCTTCTTTATCAGGCAAGGTTTCCTGCACTTCCGGTTCAGGAGAGATTTCTTGTGCTTTTATCTCGGACGGTACGGACTCCTGCACGTCGGCAAAAAGGATATCATCAAAAAACTCTGGTTCTTCTGTTGCGGTTGCAGGCGTTTTATCGGGTGCATTCAGTTCAAGGATAGCGGTGGCGGGAAGGATCGCGGCTGCGCCGGCAATGGACTCATGAATTTCACGCTCCCTTTCCATGGTATAACGATCAGTCATATTGGCCATCTCTTTGCGGTCGGAATCACTGACAAGGGCCGGACAGAGTGCGCGCATCTTTTCGACCATGGACTCCAGTTCAAAAGTGACTTTCCGGATTTCTCCGCTTATTTTCTCATGCACTGTAATGCTCTGAATCGTTGTTTCAATGTCCTGCGTCAGAGCATTGCCATCGTGGCCAATGCGGGCCAGAAGGTCGGAAACATTTCGGTCCAGTTGATGAAGAGGGGCGATCATTCCTTCGATTTGCGCCGACATGTCAATCTGTTGAACCCGCCCGGTTGGCCCTGCCAGGTGTGTTTGACCGGCCGGGATGATCTGATCTGGCTGAGCTGTCTGGTGAAAGGCGAAGGAACCCGCTTCCTTCATAACAGCTCGCAGACTGTCGGAAATTTCATCAATTTTCTGCGATGTTTCGCTTGATAACCGGCTGATTGATTCAGCCAGAATACCAAGCGCCGCACCCTCCTGCCCGAGATGAGCTGCGTGAATGCTGGCATTTAGGGCGATCATCCGCATCTGAATCCCTATTTTATTAATTTCACTGATAAAGACGGTCATATCTCTGGCGCTGACAGTTATCAATTCCATCGAAGCGGACCACTCGCGGTTGATCTCTCCATAACTGGCAATAGCGTCCGCCAGTGACGACAGTTTTTTTTCAAGATCCGACAGAAACGATTCTTCCTTCTGGCTGCCTGCACTGGCCAGCATCTGCATTTCTGTGGACATCACGGTTATTTCGGAGGCAATCCGCTTCAGGTTCTCAATGATTCGGCCGACGGCTGAAAGCATATCAGCATCCGCATCTTTCAACTGGACAGATTGTACCTGACAGGGGACGATGGCTTCACTGAGTCCGGAAATGGCCTCTGAGCGATTTTCGGTATGCATTCGAAAAATCCGCCAGGGTTTGAACGGATTTTCCCCGGCTTTGGCCGAATCTGTAGTACCGAGTTTTCCCCCCACATCCCGAAGCGCATCGCAAACATGTTCCAGACGCTGGCGGGTGATATCATGAAACTGCATGGATGCCACCATTTCACTGATGCTTTGTGAAATGCGCTTCCAACTGGTTGCAATATCTCCCAGTGTTTCGGATGAAGATTGATGGCGCTGGGTCATGGCGGACAGACTTTGAACCGCCTGATCCAGGATCAAACGGGAATGGCCCTGTTGTTTTTTTTCAAAGTCCGCCACCCGCCGCAGTCCCTGACGGATCACATCCGCCAGATTCTCCGAATGTTTCATCAATTCGGCTGATTTTACCGTCACATTGCCGGCAAGCTTTCTTACCTCATCGCCCAGCATATTAAAGCCCGTATCCCGGCTGTCCAGTCTGGCGCTTTCAATTTTGATGAAATTGCAAAGTACGTGCAGATTGCGGATGGTCTGATCGAAGCGGCCCAGTTGAGCGCTGATATTTTCGAATCGATTCAGCAGGGAGGACAAAACGGATACCCCTTTTCCGGACAGGTCATCCTGCTCCTGAACCTGAGCAAATAAAGATTGCAGCCCGTCCATGTCCTGCTTCAGTTCCTCCCCGGATAAACATTTTGCAACCTGTGAAGAGAGTTCTGACAATCCCTTGGTCCGGAAATAAAACTCCTGAAGTTTCTCCCCGAGCCGGATGAATTCGCCTTCCGTGCTTGCGGCCAGTTCATGTAAAATGTGGTTGGCGCCATGCAGGCGATCCCGCCATGACGGCAGTAATGCGGCAGTGCGATTGTTCCAGTTTTTAAAAGCGGAAATTATCATGGTCAATGAGTATCCACATTAAGGGAAAACGAATGAATGACTGTAGATTATCTATTATGAGTTGTCCAAGTTATCAAGTAATATCTTAATTTGGCATCCCCCTTTTCCAGGGAGGAACTCTTGCTCCCCAACTCTCCCCCGCTTGAGAGGGAGCATAAGGGAATCGTATATTATGCCTGTTCACAGTATATGATACCTTTGGTATTGATGTTGGGGGTTAGAAATCCTTAAAATCATCCTCATCCATGGGAATGATGTCATTGGGATGAACTTCTTTTGACCGGTGCATCACTATATGTCTTCCCTTTGCAGGTTTTTTGGCGATGGTCAGCGATTTTTTTGGTGCTTTACTGGCATATCCAGCAGCTTTCGGGAGACTGATGGTACGAGGTCTGACGGTCGTTACGGCGGCATTTCCGCCCACCATTGCAGCCAGATCGGCGACAAAGCTTTTCATCTCTTCGGCCTGAGCGTTCAGTTCTTCAGATGCCGATGCCGATTCCTCAGCGGTTGCTGCATTTTGCTGGGTGACTTTATCCATTTCCGTGACAGCGATGTTCACCTGTTCTATGCCTTGAGCCTGCTCAGTAGATGCAGCCGCAATTTCACCAACCAGTTCGCCCACTTTTGCGGTACTGTTGGCCACTTCCTTGAAGGCATCATTGGTGGTCTTTACCAGTGCGGTTCCGTCCAGGACTTTTTTTACGGTACCCTCAATCAATGCTGCGGTGTTTTTAGCGGCGTCAGCGGCCCGCATGGCCAGATTCCGTACCTCATCCGCCACTACGGCGAACCCTGCGCCGACTTCCCCGGCTCTTGCGGCTTCCACGGCGGCGTTTAAAGCCAACAAATTGGTCTGGAAAGCGATTTCATCAATGGTCTTAATGATTTTGGAGGTTTCCTCGCTGGCTTTTGAGATTTCCTGCATGGAGGTGGTCAACAGGCTCATGGACACATTGGCTTTATTCACCACCTGATTGGCTTGTTTCATCAGGGAGTCGGCCTGTCCGGCGTTGCTGGCGTTCTGTTTGGTCATGGAGGACATTTCCTCCAGAGACGATGATGTTTCTTCCACGGATGCCGCCTGCTGGGAAGAGCCTTCCGCCAGGGATTGCGATGCGGAGGAAACCTCTTTAGCCGCGGATGATACCTGATCCGATGCTTCGGTAAGCCCGCTGATTACCTGGTTCAGATCCCGGGTAATCGACAGCGATAAATAGATTCCCAGAAAGAGCGAAACTGCAATGCCAAGGATAATCAGGAGGCCAAAAACCAGTTTGATGGTTCCGGCGGTTCTGTCAAAAATCTCGTCTGACGCTTTGGAGTTGATGACGTTAATACTTATGATTTCATCCAGCAATTTATGATTTATCTCAAAAAGATCACGGGTCTTTCCGATACTTGATGCGCGAGCGGCATCCATGTCCCCTTTTTTAACCAGCGAAATGACATCCTGATGGGATTTTTTCCAGCCATCCCAACTCTGTAGCAGTTTTTTCCACAAAACAGCTTCATCCGGAGATTGGGGTAGCGGTTGATAAATCTTCCAACCTTCATCAATACGTTTCCAGGCTGCGTCCAGGCTGACATATTGACGTTTGATGATTTCAGCGTCTTTTTCCAAGCAAAGGATTCTTTCCGCACGCGAGATGGACATCAGAGATTCATTCATGATTCCCAGGCTGTAGATACCTGGTAGAAATACCGATGCAACTTCATCCTGGGCGATTTTTGCAACATTCAGGGACCAGAATCCCACGCCGCCGATGATAGTCGCAATCACAGCCACGATCACAAACCCGCCAATCAATTTGGTGCTTAATTTCATGTTTTTCATTGTGAATCTCTCCTCCTTTAATCAAAATAATTATTATTTTCTAATGCACATCTGAGATGCCGTCTTTTTATGATTCCTGCCCCCTGATTTCTGAATTCAAGCCAAACCACTATGCAGACCACAAAAGCATGATTCGTGCCAGAATCGCTGTTAAATGCCGGTTAATGAAAAATTTTCTCAACATCTTTCATCTCCAGCTTTACTTCTTCCGCAATTCCTGCAATTGTATTCTCATCAATTCCAAGCGTTTTTGCTGATTCAAGGTCGGTCAGATCAATATCGCTGTCAAAAAAACCGAAATTGATTTTACTTGATATCTTTTCAGCAAGATTTACGATCAGTATTTCCTTCTTGGTTCCTTCCTCAAAGCTGCTCCATTTGTGGAGTCTTACGACTTCAGAAAACTCACGATCAAAACCCCATTTATTGAGCAAAGCCGCTCCAAAGCTGGTATGGACTTCGTTAAGGCTCTCCATCAGTTCATTTTTATCGAACTCCATCTTGTCAGGAGCGTTGTCGCCAATACTCTTTAACAGAATCACACACCCGATGTTGTGCGTCAGTCCCATGAGAAAAACTTTACCGCTGTTCCGTTCGCCCAATTTGACCGAAATAGCCCGGCAACAATAGGCGCAGGCAAGGGAGTTCAACCAAAGGCTTTTAAGCAAATCCTGGAATTGTTTGTTCTTGCTTTCGTAAAGGTCTTTGTTGGAAATAACAGAAACAACATTTTGAATTTCTTTGGCACCGAGTCTTGTTATGGCGATTCTCAAGTCCTGCACCTTGTCCACCCCTCTATAAGCAGCAGAGTTTGCAATGGCAATGAGTTTGACGGATATTGCAGCATCTTTCTCCAGAACCCTGGCCAGATCCTCAATGCCTGAGACCGGATCATTAATGATAGTGTCAATTTCTCTTGAAATTTGCGACAGGACCGGCAGGCTGATATTTCCCTGGCTGAACCTGTGGATTGTTTCCATGACCATTTTGCGGATACTGTGGTCCTCCAGAACAGGCACCGGAACGTTCATTCCAAGTTCCACGAGTTTCTTTGTTATGATGGCTCTATCAAAGGGTTTTGTGATGTAACTGTCACAACCGACCTGAATACATAAAGTCACTGTCTCTTTATCTGTCTGGGCTGTCACCATGATTATCTTTGACCAGCTTCCCCTGGGGGTGTTTCTTTTTTTTTCGATTTTTCTCATCTCGTATAATACTTCGGTACCGTCCATCCGGGGCATCGAAACATCCAGAGTTATCAGATCAAATGGCTCTTCCTTTGCTATTGCCTCCCCAAAGGTCTTTAGCGCAGCTTCCCCACTGGCGACAGCGATACATTCGCCAAAAGAGCCCATAATTTTTTGCATCTTTTTTCTACTAACAAGTTCATCATCAACGACAAGAACTCTCATGGCTTCTCTCTCATAGCTATCCGGATTTAATTTATCAGCATGTTCCTAAAAGTTCTCCTGAATAAACTTCCTCAATGTCTCAAATTCCATCTCAAGGTTATCCACAATTTCACCTGCACCATTGAGATATCCGCTTCTTCCTTTGATCTCAAGCTCAAAGGCTACTCTTGAGGCAGCCTTTGCAGTGATATTGGCTGCTCCTCCTTTGATGGAGTGAGCCACGTTTCTCACTGTTTCTGCGTCTCCACAAGACAGGGCCTTGCGAATTGTTCCTATCTGCTCAATAACCTCCATGGTAAAACCCTCTATGACTTCAGACAGAAATTGCTTATCTCCCTCAAATTCTTCAATTGCCTTTTCAATGTCAATTGGATTATCAGCGAGAACTGCTATCGGTACGATGTCCTGACTGGTTTCTACATTCGGATTCTGCGCCAACACTGGCTGGATCACTAATTTCGCACTAAGTTCAAGCCATTTTGACACCATTGAGAGCAGCCCTTCTCTGGTATATGGTTTGGACAGGAAGTCATCCATTCCGGCCTCAAGGCAAATCGTTTTATTCTCACTCATGGTATGACCTGTCATCGCTATGATCGGGACTCTGCGCATCGTCTCATCGGCGTTAATTTTGTTCATTGCTGCAAGCTTTGATTCCAGTTCCCTGATAGCTTTTGTAGCCTGGTATCCATCCATGACAGGCATTTGTATGTCCATGAGGATCAGTCCATAATGCTTGCACTTGAATGCGTCAATAGCCTGCTTGCCATCTTCAGCCAGATCCACATGGTAGCCCGCATTCTCAAGGTGTCTTGTTGTAATCATCTGATTTGCAGGATAGTCTTCCACCAGCAGGATACTCCTCATCCGCACATTTTCCCTGTTTGAGTGTCTAAGGTCAATTTCTCCACCACTTTCGCCTTTCATCGAAAATTTCCTTTCCCGGAGGACCTGAATCCGGATAGTTCCAGCCAAAACCCCAACGGAAAGGAGTGGGTATCCACCAAACGCCACCGATACGCACACCAAGCAACATAACCTTACCAAGTATTGGATAGCCTTTCTCGGTCACACATTTTCTCAATTCAAGATCAGCATTTTTTCTTTCTTCCCCTGTACCACCCATCCAATACAATAAATCGTGTTTTACACAACATTCCAGCCATTCACCGTCGGGCCAACACGAACAACCATCAGATTTAAAAGCGTGAGGGGGTAAGTTATCACCAAGCGAACTTTCATTATAAACCTGTTCCGCCATTTTGTTGACTTTTGTTGTACGATCCGTACAACCGCCAAGCAGTAAAATAATTGATATAAATGTGAATAATATAAGATATCTGCTCATTGGGCAAACCCTAATCCACAAATTCGTTATGATCAAAAAAAAACTTTTATTCTTATGAAATCCTTGCATTCTGATTCGAACCCTTGAAAGTTACGGTTCTAACATCCGACAATATAAATCTCTTTGTTATCTGTTTTGCCTGTTTTCCAGAACAATTTGCTTTTCCACGACTGCTTTTTCCTTCTGTCAAATACTACCAGCCAGCCTTTGTCGCAGCCGAGCGTATCCATGTAATCTGACAACTGCTTCTTTCCTTCATCATAAGTCTTGGGGCCCTGACGGATTTTTATCTCAATTGGATACCGGTTGTTTTGATAATGAATGCACAGATCAAGGCGTTTTCTGCCGGTTGCAAGTTCCCTGTCAGTTCTTCCGCCGGAGTTTATGACTCTCTGCAGGAATGCCGTGAGAATCAGATGAGGAGCAGCTTCTTTGTAGAGGAATCTTTCTTGCCATATCTCCGAGTTGTCACGCCAGAACTGCTGAAAATCCGTCAGCAGCTTTTTCATATCCAACCCTTGTTCCGAAATATACAGAGGAAGATGATATTTCCGGTTATCAACAGATTCGGACATGCCCAGATACCGGATCATCACATCTGCGTAAATCGGATTCGAAGGGCTGAACTGCCCACGATCTTTTTTCAGCAATCCCAAATCGAGAACATACTGAAAATCGTCAATTAGAGGGTCGAAAACGATCTCTTTGCCTGTCAGCACTGGTTCGACCACCTTCCTCACCCGTTCCTCCTTGAGCCGCTCCAAAAGACTGTCAATATGCGTATCACGCCGCTGAATAATTGTCTCAACCGCCTGTCCGACATGCTCCTGCGTTACAGATTTCGAATAATCGGATTCGAGTATTTCAGTTACGATTTCTCTGACAACCGCATTGACCAGCCAAGGCTGTCCCTGTGTCTGATGATAAACACTGTCAATCACTTCAGGAGAAAAAACCTGACCGGTTACTTCCGTATGCTGGTCATATAGCACGGAGACTTCTTCTTTTGTAAAATCCCGCAAGGTCATGACTTTGGTAACGATATTGAAAGGGCTTGCGCTGCCGAGAGTTTCGCGTTCCTCCCTGATTTTCCCTTTATAATCCCTGATATTCCGCATTCCGATAAGACCAACCGAATGGACAAAAGGTATTGCCGAACGGCTTACATAACCGGATCGAAGCTGCCGAAGAAATGCAATCAGAGTACCGTTTGATAAGCAGTCAATCTCGTCAAACAGAATCACAAGCGGTTTTTTCAGGGATTTGCAGAAACGGGTCAGCGAAACTTTCAATACGCCTGTGAAATTATCGAAATCAGGATTTTCTGCAAAAGAAACATGCGGATAATCGTCACTGAATTCGATTCCATTTCTCAGTTCCCGTATGATCT
>SESB01001542.1_pt1 | contig 14823 bp, 10 predicted proteins | sample 3171441 | NCBI WGS metagenome assembly SESB01 (sample SAMN06051867, study PRJNA518727) | freshwater metagenome | biome: subpolar coniferous forest; feature: holomictic lake; material: water; isolation source: holomictic Lake 227, 6 m depth | place: Canada: near Kenora, Ontario | collected...
AGATGACGGACATGGAAGAGGCGCGCGACAAGATTCGATTTGGCCGCGCCAAGAAAAGTCGCCGCATTGAACAACAAGAACGCGTCGCCACGGCGTATCACGAATCTGGCCACGCTATTTTGCAAGTTCTTTTGGCCGACGCGGATCCACTACACAAGGTGACAATTATTCCGCGCGGAAATATGTTGGGAGTGACATTTAGTTTGCCAGAGAAGGACCGTTATGGTTTCTCGCGCAAATATTTGCTGGCGACCATGCGCGTGTTGTGCGGCGGCCGCATTGCTGAAGCGCGCCAAAATGGCGATGTCTCCAGCGGCGCATCCATGGATATTAAAATGGCCACCGCCTACGCGCGCGCCATGGTTTTGGAATGGGGCATGAGTGAAAAGCTTGGTTTTGTTCGATATGCAGGGTCAGATTCGCGCGAGTCCTATGTTCCAGAACGCGACTACTCAGAGGACACGGCGCGCATTATCGACGAGGAAATTCGGCGCATGATTGACGACGCCTTCAGGGATGCGGAGCGCTTGGTGAATGAAAACTGGGACAAGATTTCCATTCTTGCCGAGGCACTTTTAAAATATGAAACACTGAATGTGGAGGATGTGCAACGCATTATCCGTGGTGAAGCGCTGAACCTGCCCACTGTGGTTCAAATGCTTTCCACGGAAACGCCTGCGCCAACCCCCATCAAGATGGATCCACCAGAGCCTGAAATTGGCATCATGCCAAGTCCGGCGTGAGTGGAGACATTTCGTGCGCATGAAGCGCTGTTGTGTTGAGTCGAATCAATAGCGCAAATCGCAACGCACTGATTTTAATTTTGTGTGCCTTCAACGTCCGGCGATTGTTTGTGTGATCACACCAACAGTGATGCTGGATTTTCAAGCAACGCTTTAAGCGTGTTCAACCAACGCGCCGCCATGGCGCCATCAATCACTCTGTGATCCAGCGAAAGCGTGGCCGTCATTTCGTAACCAATGGTGAGTTGATCATCGCGCACAACGGGTTGCTTCAGCGCGGCGCCGCAAGCAAGAATGGCGGAGTTTGGTGGATTGATGATGGCGGTGAAATGCTCCACGCCAAACATGCCCAAGTTTGAAACCGTGAATGTGCTGTCGGACATGTCCTCCATGGACAAGCCACGGGTGCGGGCCTTCTCGGAAAGAGCCTTGGTTTCGCTGGAAATAGCGCGCAAACTCTTGCGGTCCACATCGCGGATAACGGCCACAAGCAGACCGCCGCCCTTCTCTTCATCAAGCGCAACGGCCACGCCGACATTCACTTGTTGATGCATGAGAATTTTTTCGCCGGCCCAACTTGCGTTGATGTACGGATGCTTGGCCATGGACAGCGCGCAACCGCGGACAATAAAATCATTCACGGAAAGTTTAATTCCCATGGTGGCAAGTTCGCTGTTCAGTTGCTCACGCAAAGCCATTAAGCGGTCCAACTCAAACTTCATGGTCACTTGGTAGTGCGGAATAGTGGTCTTGCTTTCAACCAATCGCTTGGCGATGATTTGCCGCATTGAACTCACGGCAACTTCCGTGCTTTGCAAACCAGCCACAACAAGTCCGTTGGATCGAGGCGTTGGCGAAACTGGAACCGCCAGCGAACTGGAAGCCGTGACATGCGCCGTCGCTGAACTTTGTGGCGCGCTTGTGGACATTGCACTGGCGCGTGGCGCGTTCGTAGTTTTTGCTGCGGGGTTTGAGCCACGATTTTCCAAAGCGTTCATCACATCGCGCTTGATGATTCGGCCACCAGGACCAGAGCCCTTCAGTGAGCCAAGATCAACGCGCTCTTGCTCGGCGATTCGACGAGCCACTGGACTCACACGAACTCGGGCGCCGTTTGATTCCAGAATCTCCTCAGCTTGCGCGTCAATTGGCTCAACACTGCTTACGCCGCGCGTGTTGGAATTGGCTGAAACAAAGGTATTTTCGGAGGCGCTTTGCGATGGACGGCCCGCCGCGGATGCATTGGGCGCGCCAACAGATGTCCCAGCTTGCGCGCCATCAAGGCTTTCGCCGTCCTCTAAAATAAGCGCGATCTGCGTGCCAACTTTCACTTGCTGACCCGCTGGCACAAGCAACTTTAAAATTTTGCCGTCATCAAAGACTGGCATTTCCATTGTGGCCTTGTCAGTTTCAATGTCGGCCACAACCATTCCGCTTTTCACGGCGTCGCCCTCTTTCACATTCCAACGAACAATAGTTCCAGATTCCATGGTGTCCGAAAGGCGCGGCATTGTGACGGAGATTGGCATTGTGTTTGTTTGCTTACGCGTTGTAAGTGGCGCTACGAACAGCCTCGCAAATTTTGCGAGTGTTGGGTAAATATTCCTGCTCCAAATTGAAAGCGTACGGCGCGGGAACATCCTCGGTGTGCACACGGTGCACGTGGTTGTCCAAATCATCGAAGCAGCGCTGATGAATTTGCGCGGCGACCTCTGAACCCGGACTTCCAAAGCTCCACGATTGATCGACAATGACAAGATTGGAAGTCTTGCGCACAGAACGTTCAATGGAACCAATGTCCAGCGGACGAATGGTGCGCAGGTCAATGACCTCGCATGAAATTCCTTCTTTGGCCAATTCTTCCGCGGCTTCCATGCAGAAATGCACCGGACGACCCCACGAAGCCAGCGTGCAATCCGTGCCGGCGCGGCGAACGCACGCCTGACCAAATTTCAAAAGCACATCCTCTCCAATAGGAACGTCGCCCTTCATGCCAAGCAATCGCTCGCTCTCCATGAAGAACACTGGATCATCATCGCGAATGGCGGTCTTCATCAGAGCTTTGGCATCGGCGGGAGTTGATGGAATGACAATTTTAATTCCAGGCACGTTGGAGAACAAACCTTCGACGCACCAACTGTGCGTGCTTCCAAGTTGACCACCCGCGCCATCATTTCCGCGGAACACAATTGGGCAACCAAACTGACCGCCACTCATGAACAACATCTTTGGCGCGTTGTTCAGAATTGGATCGGCGGCCACCAAACTGAAAGACCAACTCATGAATTCAACCACGGGGCGCAAGCCCAACATGGCGGCGCCAATGGCCATGCCCGCGAAACCACTTTCAGAAATAGGCGTGTCAATGACGCGGCGCGGACCAAACTCGTCCAACATTCCGCGGCTTACTTTGTAGGCGCCGTTGTACTCCGCCACTTCCTCGCCGATCAACATAACGCGCTTATCTCGGCGCATTTCCTCGCTCATGGCGTCGCGAATTGCGTCGCGAAATTCAATTTCCTGCGTGGCGCTCATATCAAACCATCTCCCTCGCGCGTGGCGCGAAATGTTGGCGGATTCATGGCGCCGCCGTACATCAGCGGCTCGCTGGTTCCGGTGTAGCGACCCCAAGGCTCTCGATAAACATCGTGATACAAATCCGACAGCGGCGGCACTGGACTGTTGTCCGCAAATTCAACCGCGTCGCGCACCTCCGCCTTCACCTCTTTTTGCACCGCCTTGATTTGATCGTGCGTGATAGCGCCCTGATCAAGAATAAATTTCTCAAATGTTCCGATGGGGTCGCCTTGCTCCCAGATTGCTTCTTCGTCGCGCGTGCGATACTTGCGCGGATCACTCATGGAGTGGCCCTTATAGCGGTAGCAACGCATGTCGACAAATGCGGGACGACTTTTCTCGCGGCACTTCTCAACAACATCCTTCATGCCGTGATAGACCTCGAGCAAATTCATGCCGTCAATTACCGTGGCGTCGATTCCATATCCAAGCGCCTTGGATGAAAGATCGTGGCTTTGCGTTGTGCCGCGATGAATACTGGTGCCCATGGAATAGCCGTTGTTCTCAACCACATAAATCACGGGCAAATTCATCAAGCCGGACAAATTCAGCGCCTCGTGAAACGCGCCTTGATTCAGCGCGCCGTCGCCCAAAAAGCACAGCGTGACACGCGAAGATTTTCCATTGTTGATGACCTCGTCCTCATACTTGGTGGCAAACGCCAGACCAGCTCCAAGGGGAGTTTGCGCGCCAACAATTCCGTGGCCGCCAAAAAGATTGTGCTCGCGGTCGAACATGTGCATTGATCCGCCCTTGCCTTTGGCGCAACCATCAACGCGACCAAACATTTCCGCCATGCACGCGCGCGACGACATGCCACGCGCCAACGCATGACCGTGATCTCGATACGCGGTGACCAGTGGGTCTTGCGGTTTCAGCGCGGCCACGCAACCAACAGCCACCGCTTCTTGACCGATGTACACGTGGCAGAAGCCGCCGATTTTTTTATCTTGATACGCCTGCATGCAACGAATTTCAAATTCACGGATGAGCACAAGTTCGCGATACCAACCTCGCAGCAAGTCGGCGCTTGGAACGGGACGATTGGCGGCTCGACGCGGAATAGGTAGTCCGCCGTGAACATCATGCGCAGAATTTTCGTTCGTGGTTGGTGTTGGCATATATGAATTTCCGCGGGGTGAATCCATTCAGGAACCGCGGACAGTCCTGCGTTATAGGGGAGATGTCGCTTTCAAGCAAGATGCATAACAAGAACTTTTATTCATTCAGATTGAAGCCAAATATGCGGTTCAAACGACATATTGATCACGTCGTGCGAACGCCTCTGCGTGGTTATTGCCAAAATCATTGGCACGATTGTTGGGTCATTAAGGATTCGCAGTTTCTGGCGTTGCTTTGGGCGCGCCAGCCACTTCTGTTCCTACGGTGTCCTTCACTACTCGCGCGCGCATGACCATTAACGCCATTTCAAGTTGCGGATCCAAACCCTTGGCGAACAAGTCGTCAGGATTTGGTCTTGGCTTCGCCTTTGGATCATCCGCGGCGACAATCAAGTCCGCCTTCATTCGCAACTCGCTCGACTTGTCAATTTGGTCAGGAGTCATTTTGGCTCGCAGGTCAGGGTTCACGCCCCAATCATTGGAACCGGGCTTCTTATGGACAAGACGACCCTTGGTTCCTTCTGGCTGTGAAACTTCTGGTGGCAACACATAATGCTGCGTTGTGATTTTCACGGCGGCTTGCTTACCGCGATCCGCAAGTGGATTCACTTCTTGAACGCTGCCCTTTCCAAAACTTCGCTCACCAACAATGACGGCCTTGTCATAGGCCTGCAAGCAGCCGCTTAAAATTTCGCTTGCGCTTGCGGATGATTGATTCACCAACACCGCGACAGGCAAATCTTTCAACTCGGCGCGATTGGCTTCGGCGCTTTTGCTGGAAGTTGTAATTCCAAAGCGATTTTCCGTTGAAACAAGCACTCCCTTGTCAACCCACAAGTTGCAAAAATCAACGGCCGATGAAAGAAGTCCGCCGGGGTTGCCACGCAAATCTAAAATCAGGCCATTCAGTTTGCGCTCCGTGCGCATCTCTTTTAAGGCCACCAAGAAATCCGCGAAACTGTCCTCGTTGAAACTGGTCAAACGCACATAGGCAATTCCAAGTTTCGGATCCATGTACCACTCCCACGATGGATCGCCATGCTCGGACAAACTCTTTTTGTTCCAACCATTCACGGAGCGAATTTTAATGCTCTCGCGCTTCATGGCCACATCAAATGGCTCGGGCACGCTGGCTCTGCGAATTGTGAGCGTGACCAAATCGCCCTCTGGACCGGTGATGAGATCGACGGCTTTATTCAACGCCCACCCCGTGGTGCTTTTTCCATCAACCGCAATGATTCGATCATCGGGCTTTAAACCAGCGCGTGATGCGGGCGAACCTTCAAGCGGATTGATGATTTGAATGTCGCGCTTCTCATCATGGCGAATCATGATGCCAACGCCGACAAAGTTGCCGTCCACTTGTTGGCGAAATCGACGCAACGCCTCCGGCCAAATCATGGCCGAGTAATTGTCCTCAAATTGACGGGACAGAACACCCATTGCTCCTTCGCCAAATTCATGGAACACAACCTCTTCGGGCAAGGCCACCGTGGCCTCATTGGCCGCCATGAGTTGCGCAATCACTTCACGAAACAGCACGCTGGTGGCTGTTTCACGCGTGGAGGCGGAAACGGTTGCCGCCGCTTTATCAATGGCGGCGATCCACGCGGCGCGCTTGGTTTCATCGCTCAAGTTTGGAAAACTTTCATGACATTCATTGGTGGTCGCCAGCAAGCGAAGCGCCTCTATTCCACCTTCAAGCAATGGCTTCCAACCACCGTTCTCAATATGTTCAGTGGCCGCTTTGCGCAAACCTTCTTTCAACATTCCCAACGAAATGCCTTGAAACTGATCCTTCCAACCGTCGATTAAGACTGGGTTGTACTCGGGAAAAACTTCCTCAGCCTTGGCGGACAACTGGCCGTCGGGATCGTTTGGATCAACCGCGGCTTCATCGCTGGCGCCAGGTTTCTTTTCCACCTTGGGCTCAAGCGCCTCCATGGCCTTGAAGCGATCATTTTGTTTTTTGCGCAAGTCATACAAATGCTTTGGCGCGTACTCCGCCAACAATTGAACGCGGTCTCCGCAATCATCCAATTCATCAGTGAGTTTTTTTAACTCCACTGGATCGCCACCATCTTCATGCAGCGCGCGTAAACGGAACAACATTTCTTGCGCAAGCAACCAATCGGATTCTTTTAGCGCCTGTTGATAGTTGGCCTGACCCGTGGCTTGAAGTTGCACAATGGCGTCGCTTTTCAATTCCAGTTTCCACGCTTCATTGTCCAGTAAAAACTTCAAATTTGCGGCAGCAACCATGGCTTTTGTCAAATTCTTTTGCGCCAATGCATCCACAATTTCCTTGCGCCGCGTGATGATGGATTCTTGGCGCGCCTTTTCCTGGTCCGCCTTGTGCGCCGCATTGACAGCGATGGCCTCTTGTAATGCTTTCAGGGATCCGTTGTCGCTTGTTGGAGCGTTTAAAATCGCTTTATCAAACGCTGCTTGATCGGCACGACGAGCCGCATCCCAAGCGGAGTCGCTCCATGTGGCGACATTGCCGCTTGGTGTGGCGGCTTGAAACGCGAACGACGTTGTGGCAAAAGAAAAAGTTGCGACAAGCGCGCCACAGACAACGATTCGAAATTGCGACTTCATATGATTGAAATTCCTTGCTGGAACAAAAGGTTGAGCGACGCTGAACTATTCATATACTGAGACTGAGTTCGGACTTGTGTGAAGAAGACTTGCGACTTGTTGCGAATGAAGGGATCTGTTTCAAATTGAATGTGAATAGCGATTGGTCGCAACATGAAGTTCAATATCCTAGGTCCGCAAACAGCTTCTGTGGTGGAAATGTTCGATGAAATTGAATAGGAAATCCCCGCCCGAACACCTTTCCAAGACCAAAGCGATTGCAAGCTTTCTCTCCGCTTGTGGCTCATTTTCAATGGGAATTTGGCTCACATTGCCACTAGCGCTTGGAGTCATGTGGTGGCCAAAATTTGGGGGCGTGGCTGTATTTATTTTGGCGATCAGTTGCTGGTTTCGCTTCATTGGTATTCGCGAAATGAACCGTGGATTTCAATTTGGCGGGCTTCAAATTCCCATGATGATCCGCGTCTGGCAGGTCATGAACTTCATCACCGCAATCGTTGGCATGGTTGTGGCAGTCATGTCACTGCTGCAAAGCGGTGATCAGGCCTTTGAGGAAAGAACTCTGAATTATTGTATTCAGATTCAAAACATATGGCTGCTGCTATTGGTGGGCGAACTTGTGATCACGACACGGGTGGTGTACGCGGTTGCGCTTTGGATTGAAGCGACTTGGATGCGAGTGACCCAAAATCTTGTTGCGTGCATGATTGGATTTGCCCTGGCCGTACGCCTTGCTCTTGTGATTGTGCCAACACCCACCACGGACATGAATATGGAACCACTGCTCAGAGCTGGCGCCATTCTTGCCTCCGCGGCAATGGGCGTGATTGCGATTTGGTGGTTGGCCGATGGAGTAAATCGAATGGCGATTGCGCTTGCCAATGAAGTACGCGATAGAACTTCTTGAGTCTTGCGAACTTTTTTATTTGGAAAAAATATCCTCTGCCAAATCCATGGCGCGCCCCAAACCCGCTGCTTTTGACATGGTTTCCTGCCATTCTTTGGCGGGGTCGCTGTCCAAAACCACGCCGGCGCCAGCTTGCAAATGCACCGTCCACGGATCGCCTGGCTTGCGATTGGTTGGCATGACCATGGTGCGCAGAGAAATGGCCATGTCCATGGAGCCATCAAAACCAATCACACCAATTCCACCGGCGTAGGGACCACGACGCACAGGTTCAAGTTCGTCAATAATTTGAATGGCTCGAATTTTTGGCGCGCCTGAAACAGTTCCAACTGGAAGCGTGGCGCGCAGCGCGTCCCAGGCGTTGAATTTATTTTCAAGCGTGCCCGAGACCGTTGAAGACAAGTGCATCACATGGCTGTAGCGCTCGACATCCATGCAGCGATCAATGTGCACCGAACCAGCCTCGCACACGCGGCCAAGATCATTTCGGCCAAGATCAACCAACATGACATGTTCCGCGCGCTCCTTCTCATCGGCCAACAATTCAGTTTCAAGTTGAGTGTCCAGTTCCGGCGTGGCGCCGCGCGGACGCGTGCCAGCAAGCGGGCGATTGACCACAATTCGATCACGCACTCGGCACAGAATTTCGGGGCTTGAAGCCGCCAAAATGCAGCCAGAAGCCTGCAAATACACTTGATATGGACTGGGGTTCACAATGCGCAGCGCGCGGTACAACTCAAAGGGATCAATGTGCGTTTCACGTTCAAGCCGCTGCGAAAGCACAATCTGAAACGCGTCGCCCGCGGCGATGGCCTGCTTGGCTTTCACCACCGCGCTTTCAAATTCCGCGCGCGTCATGGAACTGCGCGCGGGCGGCTTGGGCGCTGAGCGAAGATCCATTTGTATTTCACCAGTTGGCAACGCGGGTCGCTGATGAAGCAAATCCGCTTTCAGTTGCTCAAGAGCGGTGTCGGCAGCTGTTTGCGCAGCGGCTTCTGAGCCATGCTCATCAAGCGACTGCGCCACAACGCAATCAAGTGTTCGCGTGAAATGATCAAAGACAACCACTTGGCGATACAAACCCATGTGCATGTCTGGAAGTTTGCGGTCGTCTTTGGGCGCGTTGAGAAAACTTAAAGCCTTGGGTTCAAGCCAGCGCACGGCGTCAAAGGAAAGAAATCCAACCCAGCCACCGTGAAATGCGCCAGGCAATGCGCCGCGTGAAAATGGTTTCCAGGCCGCGGCAATGTCGCGCGGAACTTGTAGTGGATCGGCGCATTCAAAGCGTTTTTCGCTCTTGCCGTCGCGAAAAATTTCAACCGTGTTTTCTTTAGCCACCACTTCTTGCACTGGTCGCGCACCCAACATGGAATAGCGACCAACACTTCCGCCTTGCTCCACGCTTTCAAGCAGAAAGCTTGGCGCGTTGCGATCATCCGGCGCCACAAGCCTGCGGTACGCAAGCACAGGCGTGAGTTGATCCGATGGAATTCGCCGACATTGAATCAGAAGATTTCCTGCGGACATGTTCTTGAGATTAGCGGGACTTGCCTGTCATGGACAACCCGCGAACTGCGCCAATCGATCACATGGATTTGCTGTCAAGCGAAAGTCGACGCGCCGCCGTCAACGCGATCGCCATGGCATCGCTTGCGTCGTGCGGACCCTTGAGCGTGCGCAATCCGCATTGCGCCATGACCGCGCGTCGAACCTGTTCCTTGGTGGCGTTGCCATTTCCAGTGACGGAGCGCTTCACTTCCTTGGGCGCGAACTCCGTTATTTGCAAATGCTTTTCAGCCAATGTGGCCAGCAACACTCCGCGCGCATGCCCCATGATGATGGCGGTCTGCGCGTGCTTGACATGGCTGAACAACGTCTCAACAGCGGCGTGATCGGGCTTTAAATCCGTCAAAACCTCCAGTAATTCCGTGCGAATTTGCAACAAGCGCGCATGCAGCGGACCCGTTGTGGCAATGCGCAACACCCCCGCTTCAATCAAGGTTGGCTCGACACTGCGCGCGCTTATTTTGACGCACGCATATCCAGTACGCCGCAAACCAGGATCAATTCCAAGAATTCGCATGGCGACATGCTACGGCTTGACGGCCTTCAAGATCAGAACCACATCGCTGCCTTGGGCGGGAATGCGCGCGGTGTTGGCTTGCCAACGCGGTTGCGAAATTTCCGCCTGATCGGGAATCACTTGCGCGTAGGCGATCAGTTCATCGCCAAAGGTGACAAGTCCAACGGTGCTACCTGTGACATCCGCCGTATATCGCTGCCCGCCGCGGCCGTCTGGTTCAAAGTGACTGCCCGCAAATACAAATGAAGCGCTGTTGAATTTGTCCTTATGTCGCGCGTCCTCTATCCACTCGCCCAAATCGCAGCGATGAGACACGCCGTCCAATGCATATTCAACTTGCACGCTAATGATGTCGCCAGTTGGCGGCTCAAGTTTCAAATCGTTTACCGTCGCCTTGTCGCGACTCCAAATTCCAGGGTGACCAGCGCGCGCGCCCACGGCCAACAGCGCGGCGTGAATGTGCGAGGCTGCAACATTGACCACGACCAATGACTCATGCTCGCGCGTTCCTTTGAAGCACACCAATTGCTCTAGGAAACCTTGCCGAAGTGCGACGTTTCCATTTACAAAAACTTCGCCCGTGTCCTGATTGATTGAAAGTCCATTGACCAGTTTCGTGTTGGTGCGATCTGTATGGTTGATGTGCGCAATTGATTGAGAAGACGTTTCAACGTCAGACTTGTCAGCGACATGCGTGGGCGCGGCGCAACCACATGCCGCCAACGCAATGCAAAGTGTCGAAAGTATTTTGGATTGCCAAGGCATGAGCTGACCACGATCGTAACTCGCGCAAACGCCAGTTCTGAATTTGGCTGCATCGCCAGTGTTTAAAGAATTTGCATGGGCAAATAAAAAAGGCCCAGCGGAGGCAAGCCTCACGCTGAGCCCTTCCGGGGGCTTGGTAATGTTTCAACAATATACCTATATGCGACAAAAATCAATGCAAGGGGAAAAAATCTTAATTTTTTGTCAATTTATTGATATTTCCATAAGTGGACAAATGAGAAACCTCATCAGCAGTGACTTATATGACTCGAATCATCTCATTCTGAAATATGCATATTTAAAAGTAACACGGAGCCTGAGTTGCGTGGCTAACCTTTGGAAATGCTGCTGAGCCGAACCGTTCGATTTGCCTTGTCTCCAACGCATCCGGCAGAAGTCACTTCCCCAAAAAACAACGCATATGCCGCATGGCCAAGTCCCAAAGGCTGGCATGCCCATGTTTCTTTAGAAATTGTGATTGCTGGGGAGCCCGACCCACGCACGGGATATGTGATTTCCATCTCTGAAATAGATGAAATTGCCCGGCGAACCGCCCTGCCTTTCATTGATACGTCGTTTCGAGGTGGCGGCGCCCAGGAAATGTGCTTAAAGCCTGTGGCCGATGCCCTTCGCAAAGAGCTTCCGTTCCCATTGCAATCCATCACGCTTACACAAAGCGACTTTCTTTCATTCTTCTACGAGGTTTCCATGCCCAACCACGCCACCATGACGCAGTCGTTTGAATTTGCCGCCAGCCACCGCTTGCACTGCGATGATCTTGACGCCGCAACCAACTTGAAGATTTTTGGCAAGTGCAACAACGCGGCGGGTCACGGCCACAATTATCGCGTTGAAGTTTCAGTGCGCACCCTGATTCAAGATCCGCCCAAAGTGCGGGTTGATCAACTGGAACAAGTGGTGCGCCAGAATGTGATCGACCAACTTGATCACAAACATTTGAACTCCGATGTGGCTATTTTTGCCAATCACAATCCAAGCGTGGAAATGATCGCGCAGGTTTGCCACGACTGGTTGGTCCAACCCATCAAGGCTTTAGGAGGCGAGCTTGTTCGAGTTCGCGTGTGGGAAACGGAAAAAACTTCGGCCATGTATCCCGGCTGATCCTGCCGCGTCTCTTTGGATGTTTTCCCAAAGCAAGCCATGCGCAATTTCTTGCGCAGCACTTGCCTTCGATGCCTTATTTACTCGGCGACTTCGGTGCGCACGTGGTCCGCGTTGTATGTAAAGCACTTTCCTTCAGGTTCATCAAGACACTTCTTGTGGCTGCCATCGCAAAATGGAGCGTTTTTTGTCAGACCACATGCACAAATAAAGACGGGCTTGTCTTGGGGAACTATTTTAATTGGACCAGTTGCGTTGAGGCGGACTATTCGTGACATGGTGGTTCTTTCTTTGAAATTTGTGCAATGAAACAATCGGGACAAAGCTGACAGGGTCGTTACGACAAATCTTCTTCGCCAAGAAGTCTGAAACCTTTGCGAAGAAGAATCTGACCAGCAAGCGTAAGGTCGTCTACAGCAATGGCCACGGTTGGCGCCTCTTGCCGGCGCAACATCACTGGATAGGCGAAGCGAATATTCAACTCCGCGCCCAAAAGATGCAGGCATAAATTGGTCAGGCTTTTGCCCTCGGGTAATTCCACCACCAACAAATCAACTTCGCTAAATGTGAAGTGGTTGGCGCGCAACACCACGCGCGCGGCGTCGGCGTTGTTGAAAATAAGCCGCACGACAGCGTGATCGCTTGAATCCAAAATACTGAAGGCCGCCAAATTGAGACCGGATTGATCGTCACACTTCTGCAGAAGATCAAGCAACTTTCCAACCTTGTTGTCAAGGAAAACGCCAAACTGGCGCACCGATGGCGGGGTGTAACCTTGCTGGGTTTCTTGTGGAAGAATGCTCATGTGAGGGGGCAAGAATATAGCCGCGAATGAGGAATGCGTTGCAAGATGGGTTTGCGGCGAATTTGCAAGCAGGATTTCATTGCGCGACAGCAAACACGCACCTGATACTTTGAAACCATGACATTTAAGAATCGATCGCGGGCGAACCGTTGGAACATTGTGTTTGTGTGCGTGATTGTGATAGGTGGTCAACGTGTTTGCATGTCGCAAACAACTTCCAACTCTGCGATGGATGCGAAGACCATTGAAAAACAAGAGCTGAAACCAGAATCCAAACTTCAACAATTGCCCGCCCCCACCAACTCCGCAGTATTGCGCGAGGCCTTTGACGCCATTCAAACTTTTCGAGATCGCGAAGACCCAATGGAGGCCATCGCCAACGGAAGACCAGGCGACGCGTTTCGAATCAGCGACCACAGCGCGGCCGCCATCGCGCGCCGTGACAAGGAGACAATTGGTTTATTGAAGGCGCTGCAAACAGTGCCGCGCGAAGGGCTGAGCGATTCCGAATTGCTTGACCTTGATCTTGTCATTCGCGATCTGTCTTTGGATGTGCAGGCGCAAAAGTTTCTTGGGCACTTGCTTGTGATTGGCCCGCTTGGTGGACCTCAACAATCTATTGCGCAAATGTGTGACCGAATGCCGTTTGAGCGCGCCAATGATTTGCAAGCGCACGCCGCGCGTTTAGAGCAAGTGCCCAAACAACTTGCCGACGACCAAGCGTTGCTGGAAGAGGGATTGCGCCAACACATCACGCCAGCCAAAGTGATTTTGCAGGGAATTGACGCGCAATTTGCGGCCGTGATCGCTGGAAAGTTGGACACGCTGCGCGCGCCTTTTTTACGCGACTATCCAGATGTGACGCCAGAGATGCGCGCGCAATTGTTGGAACGAGCGGATAAGGCGATAGAAAAAATTCTGGCGTCCATGGCGGCTATGCGTAATTTCATTCGTGATCGCTATCTGCCTAATTGCCGCGACGAGATTGCCTGCGCCGCCTTACCCAATGGACAAGAGTGGTACGCATTTCGTTTGAACCAACAAACCACCACCAAACTATCGCCCAAAGAAATTCACGCGCTGGGATTGTCGGAGGTGGCGCGCATTCACGCGGAGATGTTGGTGGTGATTCGCAAGACTGATTGGTTCGCCAAAGACCCCGCGCTCACCGCGCTCAGCGACGAAGAATTGTTTTCTCGCTTCACGGCATACTTGCGCAGCGACGCGCGATTTTATTATCAAAGCGCCGAGGAATTGCTGCGCGGCTACCGTGACATTTGCAAGCAAATCGACGCGCACTTGCCAGAACTGTTTGGAACGTTGCCGCGCCTGACCTACGGCGTGCGCGAGATTCCGCGGTTCATGGCACCAAGTCAAACCACCGCGTATTACCAGCAAGGAAGCATGGAATCGGGCAATCCCGGATGGTTCTATGCCAACACATTCGCGCTGAATCAGCGGCCAAAATATGAAATGATTCCGCTGGCGTTGCATGAGGCGGTTCCAGGACATCATTTGCAAATTGCGCTTACGCAAGAGTTGCCACAGCGCCACACATTGCGCCGCGACATGGGCTTCACAGCGTTCGTGGAAGGCTGGGCCTTGTACGCGGAACGTCTTGGCATTGAGATGAAATTGTTCGACGATCCGTACAACGATTTTGGCCGCTTGTTGTATGAAATGTGGCGCTCATGTCGGCTTGTGGTGGACACTGGAATGCACGCGCTGGGTTGGAGCCGCGACCAAGCCGTGGCGTTCATGCGCGCCAACACCGCGTTAAGCGAGTTGAACATTGACCGCGAAGTGGATCGCTACATCAGTTGGCCTGGCCAAGCGTGCGCCTACAAATTGGGCGAGCTTGAAATTCGCCGCTTGCGCGCGCTGGCAGAAAAGGAACTTGCAAACACATTTCAACTACGCGCATTTCACGACGCGCTCTTACGCGATGGCGCCCTGCCCCTTGATGTGCTTGGCGCGCGCATGACACAATGGATCGCGGCGCGCAAAAGTGAAATGCCCGTTGAGAAACCCGCTGCCGCAAAGACGGAACAAAAGAACTCGCTCATGACGCCGGCGGTCACGACTCCCGCTTCTGAAAA
>SESB01001543.1_pt1 | contig 14823 bp, 10 predicted proteins | sample 3171441 | NCBI WGS metagenome assembly SESB01 (sample SAMN06051867, study PRJNA518727) | freshwater metagenome | biome: subpolar coniferous forest; feature: holomictic lake; material: water; isolation source: holomictic Lake 227, 6 m depth | place: Canada: near Kenora, Ontario | collected...
AAAGATATTAAAGAACCAACTTTTGAGCTTTGCTTAGAAAGCATGGGTGATGTAATAGCAGCTGTATATAGAAATCATAGAACAGCATTAGAATCTGAAAAAATACCAGAAGATGATCTGGCATATATTAAAGTAATTTTAAAGGAAAAAGCTAATCGCATCCAATTAGAGGGATCTATTAAAAGGTTATTAGAGTTATTATTTAAACATTATAATGAAAGACCAATATTACTAATAGATGAATATGATACCCCATTACAAGAAGCATATTTAAATGGTTATTATGAAGAATTAATTGTTTTTTTTAGAAATTTTTTGTCCAAACCATTAAAAGATTATAATTTGTTAAATCGAGCAATCTTAACTGGGATCTTAAGAATATCTAAAGAAAGCTTATTTTCTGGTCTTAGTAATGTAGAAATATATTCGATATTAAATGAAAATTATACTAATTATTTTGGCTTTACTGAAAATGAAGTTAATAATTTATTAACTCGAGCAAAATTATCAATAGATCTAGAGCGAATAAAAAAATGGTATAATGGTTATAATTTTTCTGGAATCACTGTTTATAATCCATTATCTATTATTAAATGTATTAAAGATAGAGGAGCATTGAGAACTTACTGGGTTAACACTAGTGGCAATGAATTAGTTAAACAATTAATTACTGATTCTTCGTATAATATACAAACTTATGTAACAAAATTAATTGATGGTAATACTATTAATGAATATGTTGATGAGCATGTAGTTTTTAACGATCTTAGAAATAATCCAGAATCAATCTGGAGTTTGTTGTTAATGTCTGGATATCTTAAGTACACTTCATGTAAATATGAAGATAGAGGATACTTATGCGAATTAAAGCTACCAAATACTGAAGTTGAGAACTTTTATATTTCTGTAGTTAAAAATTGGTTAACAGGTGATCGTGGTCTTACTTGGTATCGAGCATTTTTAGATCATCTAACTAATGGCATGGTGCCAGAATTTGAAGAAAAGCTACAGACTTGGATGGAAGAAACACTAAGTTTTCATGATGTTACTAAAAAATCTCAAGAAAGTGTTTATCATGCGTTACTACTTGGTTTAACTGCCGGTCTTAAAGGAACTCATATTATTAATTCTAACAAAGAATCTGGTCTTGGTCGTTACGATCTAGAAATAACACCCAAAGATTCTAAGCAGCTTGGTATAATCATTGAACTTAAAGTTACTGATAATCTATTGAAATTAGAGGAAGAAGCTAGTGCAGCTTTAGAGCAAATTAAAAAATTAAACTATTCTGCTAATCTGAAATCAAAAGGTATTATTAATATATGTTATATGGGGATTGCTTGTTCCGGTAAAACTATAAAAATCGTATCAAACTAACCAGGCAGTCAGTCTGATTTCATAGTACACCAAAACTATGAAATCAAAATAACTCATAATTTAGTGTCTCATGTCAGCCTTGTTCCATCTTTAATTCATTGAGTGTCTGCAAAGACAAACCTGTAGTTTTACTAATTAAATTAACATCTAATCCTTCTGCTAATAATGCTATTGCTACTTCGATTTTACCTTCAGATTTACCTTCAGCTTTAGTGCCTTCAAGTACAGCTTTATTTGCCTCTTTTTTCATATCAACTTCATTGTATGCTCTTAATTCTTCGGCACTCCAAGAATAACGATCTAATTCTTCAAAAGCTTTCTGAATAATATTATCTGAGCCTACAATAAGTGGTAAATCTTCAACTAACGTATCTTCAGCTTTTTTAAAAAAGTAAGCCCACTTTTCAGTTGGCGTTTTAAGTTCTCCTTTTTTCTTTTTGAACTTTGGTAACTCTAAAAAAGAAAAAGAAAAATCTTTTAAATCATGTTCTCTAGTTTCTCGATCTAACATTGCATGATGACATAAATATGTTTTTTTCCCAGGGAATAGCACAAAATCTGTTATAGCTAGAAAGGTAACTTGTTTTAAATCTTGATATTTAATTCCCTTTTCTCGCTGCTCAATGTAGGTTTTGGCAGCATAATACTGCGCACGTTTAGCAAAGCCAGGCTCTTTATCGATCTGCATTTCTACAATAAAGTGATCACCTGCTGAATCTGTGCAAAGCACATCAACTATACTCATTCGCTGAGCTGCAATTTCCGGTTCTTGATTAGACTTTAAAAATGTAACTGTTTCAATTGGATTCGTTGTAAAACTAAAAATATCATTCAAAAAATGGATCAAAATATCTTTATTTCTTTCACTTCCAAAGATCCTTTTAAAGGCTAAGTCATTTTTTGGATTTAAAAATTTCGCTAACATAGTGTATACCTTAGCAATAGAACTTACCGATTACAAGCTTTTGTTAGAAACGCTTATTTTTTAAGGTAGTTAATAGACAACTACTTTAAACTTAGAGCTTCGATCATGAGTTAGCTTGATTTCATGCTGCTTTATTCTATGAAACTGGGGGTGATGGAGTAGCACAACCAGGCCCCCTACTACTTGTTGCTTCTGGTTTAGCTTCATCGCTATCGTCAATATCATATACATCAGTTTTCTGTGGACTGAAATAAAGCCCTGTATGTTGGCTTGCTACAGGTTCTCCTGGAACAGGACTATCCTTCTTTTCCGCTTTTGATTTTTTCACACTCACAGCATTAGAAATATCATGCTTTCTTTTCATTTTTCTTACTATAATATCTTTTTCTTCCATTCCCTCAACCATTAATGCTATATCCATTCCATGAAAATTAATCCCAACTGCAGGACGTTTTGTATATAATTTATATTTTTCATCATCCCCATATCGTTCATCTATAGCTTGGTTAACTGCTTCTTCTGCTCCCTTTTTTAAACTACAGTCTGTTCCACTTGTGGTGCGCTTTAATTCAATTGGGATAAAGATTTTATTTGTCTTATCAACAAATAAAATATCTGCCCTTCCATCACCTGTACATTCTTCTGGGAGTAAAGCATATCTCTCTACTGAAGTGTCTTTATTTAATTCAGCCAATAACAAGCTGTGATAAACTTCTTCTACTGAATTCCCCCCTCTAGCAAACAGAGCCGAATCATACCTTTTTTCTAACATTTGTTGTAAATTATCAGCAAAAGCTTCATAATTCTTATCAAATAAATTAGTAATTGCTCGCTGAATTGCGGCAACTTCTTGTAACCAGTCACGAATAATTGAATTATATATAGTCTTAACCTCAACATTTGGTATTTTTACATCACAATTAAATGCGCCAAATTCTTCATCAAATTTAAATGCAGTTACAGTCAAATAACCTGTATGGATTAAAAAACTCCATATACTTTTTGGATTCTTTAAATCTTCAACAGAAACACTTTTTTTAGCATTTACTGATACCGTAGCACCATCGATACCATTTTTAATAATATCTCTTAACAATTTATTAATAGCATGCCCCTTATTATTGAGCACGATATCTTTTATAATTTCACGATTTGCTGTATCAACCCAATGCGGAAATAATTTACCAGTATTTATAAATTGCATCACTGACCAAGGATTATATATAGTTTCAGCCCCCATTTTGTAACCGTTATACCAATCTTCTACTTCTTTAATACTCTCAATTTTATTCGCTTTTTTTAATAAAACGCCAAGTTCATCTGGGGTAAAGCCATAATATTTGCTAAATCTTTCATCTAATACAGTACATTCTTGTAAATTATTTAAACCTGAAAATATATTAGCTTTAGCCACCCGTAAAATCCCAGTAAACATGACTTTTTGGATATGATCATTCATCATACCAACAGGTTTAGCGAAAGCTGAAAATATTCCACTAAATGTTTTAGTTAATTCATTTAAAATTTCTTGATGATCAAAATATTTATTGATTAAGCTATCATATTCATCAACCAAAATATACACTGGTTTATTATGGAATTTACATAATAGTTGAGCCAAAAAATTGATACTGTCAGATAATTCCGCATCATCCTCGGGTTTTCCTCGACTAAGGCGATAAAATTTTTCCAATTCTTGTTGTTCTTGATAATTTTCTTTGTTTATAACAATTTCATCTCTTATTTTTTTCTTGTCAATATCTGATAATTTACAATTTAAGACTTCTTCTTCTTTTCCTATTTTTTTAGCTAGATCTTCATAAAATTTATTATCAATTCTATCTTTCAAATTTTGAGCAATATAATTAAAGTCAGAAAAAAGCTCTGCTATCCTACCTACTATTAATCCTTTAATCTTAATCCAATCTGGTTTAGTAATATCATCTTTGCTTGAATCGTCTCCTGATAATGCAAAACTAGTAAAAATTACTGGATATTGCCTCATGTAGATTTTAGCTAATTCAGAATTGGCATTTGTTTTAAATATATTAAGCTCTGCAAACAAATCATTACATTGTTTAATAAATTCTGTGCTTTTACCCATTCCTATAAGTTGCTCACCATGAACAAAAAAATAAAACAACATATTCATGTTAATGGTTTTACCCCATCTTCTAGGACGAGTAATTAATAATGGATCTGTTTGAGAATCAATAATTTCCTGAATAAATAAGGACTTATCCACAAACAGACCATTACTATTCTTAACCAACTCTTTAAAATCACCAATATTTCCTGGCATTTTACTTAACCTCAATTTATCAATCTTTAATACTTCTCATTTTACTCGTTTTTGTCTTAATATTCTATAAATAAACTTCTTGTAATTAAATTTTGTCCTATCATAACACCACCATATTTTAGTAGTTGTTGTAGCCAGTTGTTTTGCTAGCAGATTATTTAAGCCTATTAGAACACTCTATAAACTCGATTTTAGCTAGACTCCCATATGGTTAATTGAAGCCAAAAAGACTTTCACTCTTCTTACATTTTGCCTGTATCGGCGTACCATAATCAAAGCTGATCAACGATTTATAGCTCATACTTAATTGTACTATAAATATTTACAAAATTACATCTAAATTTTGCTAACATTAATCACCCTTTCTTATTTGGTTATCTGATTTTTATTTAATATTTCAAATACTAAATGTTGTAATTCCATAGCTGCTTGAGGTAGTTCTAATGCTTTAGCCATTGGGATATAAAATTGCAAAGTTTGCTCTGATATACTTTTTTGTTTTTCATATAAGTGGTGATTAATTGTACGCATATTATGAATACGATCTGAAATTTTTATCATTAAAACTTTTTTATCTTCTTGTTCTATTAATTTTTGTATATTTTCGTACTTAGATAAATTTAATTTTTTACTACCTCGATCGAATTTTGTTACTCCGTCAACCAAACTGGCTACTTCTGAATTAAAAATAGCCTCTAATTTTAATAAACTCATTGGCGTATCTTCAACTATATCGTGCAGCAGTGCTGCTAATAATGTATTTTCATCAGAAGTAAATTGTAATAATATTTCAGTTACGGCTATCGGGTGTAAATAAAAAGGTTCTCCAGATTTACGTTTTTGCTTTATATGATATTTTTTTATTAGATCTATGGCTTGCTTGATTTTTTTAATATTTATATTTGGATTTTTCTTACTTATATCCTGAATTAATCGAACCTCTATATTTTCCGCCATCGTGGAATAAACGACAGCTTCCTCTAAAACTGAAGAACCTTCTTCTAAATCCATGGTTTTTGGTCTTATATCACGTATTTGTAGCGGAATAACAAAAATTATGCAATGTTCATTACGAAATCCGTTATAATGTAATGCTCCATAATGCGCATTTACTATTCCTATACTTTCTGCTTTATACAAATCTTGTTTACTATTTAAAGTAAAAGCAGCTTTTGTTGTGTCTCCCATATAAAAAGTTGGGAGTTCACCTATTTCTTCTAATGTTGTTATTACAAATCTTATGGCTGGGATTTTTTTAGTATAGTCTTTTATGGAATCAATCCTATACCATAATTCAGTAGAATCCACATGAATCTGTATCTCATTTTTGTTTAAACTGTATTCTTGTACTTGAGCTATGGTATTTACAAGCATCTTTTTTATTAAATTTACATCACATTCTATAGTTTTATATTGTGTTTTATTAATAAAAGTTAGAACAGTGGTATTATTTGATTTTGTTACCCTAACATTAATCTCTTTCAGTAATAAATTTACGTCAATATTTTCTACTTCAAGCCTTATATAATCTTTAGCTTGGGTGGCCACTTCTTCAAGATATTTTGTAATAGAAGTCAACTTATCATAGGCTTTAGTAAATATCTCACTAGAACCTAGCATCATTTGTTTACGTAGATTATTTGTAACTTCTTGCGCTTGTTTTAATATTTCTAGTCCTTCTTTACCAAGGCTACGAGCTATTTTTTCTTGATAATTTAAAGCATCTACTAATTTATCAGTGGTAGAACTATGTAATTCTATCAATTCTTGCTGATTATCAAGTAACACACCTAAATACTGTTGTCTTCTACGTACAAAAATTATACCAATAATAACAGAAAAAAAGATGGTGTAAGCTAATGTATAAATAACATCACTGCTTGGTGCCTTAAAATCATCAAATAGTGCGTAGTATACAGTTATAGCAAGTAGCGTACCAGTAGTAGATAATACTGTAAATACTATCCAATCCACCAATACAACCAGTAATATTATTGCAAATGTAATATTTATCAACCATTCTGTACTACCTTTTTCCAAAAGAAAAATGAATGTAGTATAGAATGGCAAGCAATAAAATAAAGATAAGTAATAGTAAGCTTGGAAATATACTTTTAAAAAAGGTGGCCAATAAGATTTTAACAATAAACCTACACATATTAATCCACCTATTATTCTAAGAAATAATATCCAGTGATATAAATTAGACTCATCGTAACTATGCATGAAGAAAGGCAGCATATAATTAAAGGCCATGAATAATGCAAATGTAGTAGAACTGGCACCATAACTTTCTATTTTGGGCCGTAAGTAGTTTGTTAATTGCTCAGCAAAAGATTTTAGTACTATAAATAATTTTCTGGAATAGCTAAGTTTAATAGGTGCATTGTCTGTCTGACTAAATATGCTATCTCTTTTTACCATTATAAATCCTTTATGCAAAATATAATGGCTAGTAAAAAAGCTGATCAAATTTACAGCAATACTTATAGGAATTAGTAACTCATTATCAAAAAATAATTTGCCAATAATAAAAGTTACAGCAGTAATTATTGTTGGTATAAAAAAAGAAAGGGAATTACCATTAAGACCCCTGATACCTGCAATTAAAGGGATTGTAAAAATTAATGCTACAATTTCAGATGCTATATTTATACCTTTGCCTAAATCTACTATTCCTGCATATTGTATTCTGGGCAAAACATTATTCACCGATGCCAAAAATATTGCAATTGTCCCTAATCCAAACGTAATATAGCGTGTTAATTTTAGCTCATCAATATTAATCTTTTTTTTATCATAAACAGGTTTTATTACATCATGTACAAGTAATAATCCTGCTGAATTTAAAAAGGAGTCAGCGGTAGACATAACCGCAGCTATTAGGCCAATAGCCAGAATGCCTTTAGTACCAGCAAAAAAATAATTATTTATTAAATAAGTAATTACTTGACTTCCTCTTGTTGGCATATTTACATCCCCAGTTTCTTTCAAAACTATTGCAGATAATCCAATTATTGTAAGTAGTACAAAAAATATCATAAGAAAAAACATACTGATGTAATAACTATCTGTAAGTTGTTTGTCACTTCTAGCCATAAGCATTCTTTGTATAAAAGGAAAACTCAATGGAAAAGCTGGGAACAGATACCATATGCAATAGATAAGGTAATCTTTTAAATGTTGGTGATGTAAAACATTGAGATGCTGGGTAGGGATTTTAGTAACTAAAGATTTCACTCCACCAACTTTATTAAGTACTACATAGGCTATCAATGGGATCATTATGGTTACTGCTATAAATTGTATAACATCCGTAATTGTTACTGATTTTATGCCACCTTTAGAAGAATATATTACCAAAAATGCTCCGCCAAATACTACGCTTAATAATTTTGGAATACCCAATAATTCACCAATATTGCCAAGCCATATAATTTGTAAAGTAACTAAGGTAATATTATAAAAACTACCGAGAACACCTATAGTCAAACGAGTATTGGCTCCATAAGCTTGGCCCATTAGTTCAGCAGTAGTTAAACAACCATCAAAATATTTAATATGAGGTAAAATGAAGAAAATTATAAATAAGAAACAACCTATTACACCACAAAAAATTGTTGGTAATATTGGTAAAATACCATCGTCAAATACATATCCTGCATATCCTATTCCTTTAGAGCCTGTAATATATGTTGCTAATATGGTGATTGCGAGGATCCCACTACCAAATATTTTATTAGATATAGCATATTCTGCTATATCTTTTATATTTCTACTAGCGCAGAGGCCTATTACTAATGTCGTTATTAGAAATATAAATACTATAACATGATCTATACTTATGCTAAGCATATGTTCCTATTAGCAAGTAGCCTATTTATAGTTTGCGAAAAAAACCCAGTACTTTTACGGGGCTTGTGAAAATCTAGTATGTTACATTTTTGCACCAATCTGCCTGGAACCATGACAATTGTATGGTCTATACCAATTCGGTTTTTTTCTTTTACGCCATGTTGCAAATTTACTTTTACAATTAATATAAAAATTTCTATAAGCATTAATTGGATCTCCTGGTATCTTATATTCTTCCGGCATTATTTGAGGATGTTCAAGTAAACCTATGTCAGGCAATGGTGGTACTCTAAGTATCTTAGACACATCATAAGATTTATGATTTATTACCGAATCATAACGATATTTGTATTCGCTATTTAAAGCAAATACAAGCTTCCTCAGCCAAAGCCAATTCTGTAAACTTTGTCTAGCCCATACAATGCAAGGGTGTTTTTGGTGCGATGGTTTATAAGGGCCATTTATTCCATTTAAATGTAACACTGTGCTTAAAATTTGAGTAGATTCTAAAATCATTTTAATAACATGTTGATCACAATGGTACTGAGCACAACGTTTTATATCTTGATCTAAAAAAAATATATTCATGATATGCCTTATCGCACTATTGATTAATATACCATTCTAACTAGGAAGTTCCTCGCTACTTTGTGGCATATATTGCTCAAGTGCCACTTTAACTTCAGCTAACCGATCTTTACAAATTTTATAAGCATTCGTTGCTTTTTCAATCATAGGAATTAATTCATCAATATTAGCTTCTCGTTGAACCCTTAAAGTTTCAGCGATTTGTTTTAACTCCTCATAATGAGGAGTAAATTTTTGTTTTTCTTCAACCATGGTTTGCTCCTAACCGTTATAATTATTTATTACTTGGATAATCCCGTCATAAAATTCAATCTGTAATTTCTTGCAACTATTGGCGGCTACCCTAGAACTTAATGTCTTATTTAATGGATCTCGAACTATAGTATAACCTCGCTCTAAGGTTGCACGTGGCCCCAAACTAATAATGTTAGTTATTAATTCTTCAATCATTTGCCCTGTTTGATAATATTGAATGGTAGAGCGTTCTTTTATGTCTGTATATAGCGTAGTTACAGCCTCATTACTAAAACTATGATTTCCATGTAACATAGCTGTTACATTGTTCCATAATACTTGTAGCTCTTGAAAAGTAATTAAGCATAGATTAGGTAAAAATTTATTAATATTAGTAAAATATTCAATTAATTTTACTGTTGTATATTGTAGATTTAAGGTGTTATGCTCATAAATCCTAACATAATATTGATTTATTAAAGTAGCAGTTAATGTTAGGGTATTTTGCGAATTGGCTAGGATTTTAGAATATTTTTGTTCAACATTTTGTGAGATCTGTAGAACACTAAGTTCTGCTATTTTGAAAGCTTTATTTAGCTCACCCATAATGGCATTATAGTGATTTGTATATATGGCATCTCCAAGATTTTTAATTTCTGTAGCATGAACTAACGCCTTTTTAGCATTATGTACTATAGTACTAAAAATATGAGCAATAACTTTAGATGGAGTATCAAACCTACATCCAGCCACCTCATCTATAATGGTATTATCTCTTTCATGACCAATCCCAGAGTAAACAACCACTTGGCTTTCACAAATTAGTTTAGCTATTCTGTAGTCGTTCAACCAAGCCAAATCAATAGCAGAACCACCACCACGAATAATTACTATAACATCAAAATCAATTTCGTTATGAGCCACAAAAATTTCATTTAAAACATTAGCAAGCTCTTCTCCGGCCTCTAATCCTTGAAATTGCGCAGTATAATAATAAAAACTACATAACTTGTATGATTCTAACAAAGAAGCTTCTCGTTTAAAATCTCCTAACCCAGCCGCAGCATTTGGACTTAATACCGCAACCCTGGTGAAATCCATAGGTAATTTTAATTGTTTGTTTTTATTATAAATGCCTTCTTTTTGCAGAGTATCGCGGATCGCTGCAAGTTTAGCGGCCAAATCACCAATGGTGTAGGTTGGATCTAAATCTTTAATATACAAGCTAAAACCATATTGAATACTAAATTGTAGTTTAACCAATAACAATACCTGCATTCCTGGTTTTAAAAAATCTCCAGTTAATTGTTTAAATTTATCGAACAGATCTGGATAATCATCCTTAACTATAATAGCTTTGGATTTGCATAATAATTTTCCATTGCTCATTTCAACTAGCTCTAAATAACAATGACCAGAAACATGTACCGAAACTTCGCTAACTTCAGCTTTGATCCATTCTAATTGTGGATCAATATGCTTAATTGCTTGACTAACCTTTTGCAACAATTGTGATAAAGTTATACCTTTATTGCTGATCTCTTGATTGTTATTAGAGGCAATACTGTTTTCTATAGTGAATTCTTTGGGCAACCATTTACTAAAATTATTTAAGTCCAAACCATCAGGTACATACCATTTTTTAATGGCACCGTCCCAGCGAGCACCTAATGATTTCACTTGTTCTTTATCTTTAAAATTCGCTTTTAAATATATATTTGATATACCCATGAACTAGCTTTACTTAAACGTTATAAAAATTTTTATTTAATCTTGCCAAAGACATTATAAACAATACTGTATATAGCTTAATACACATTAAATTCAAAGTATTACTTTGGTTTAGCATATACTGGTTCTGCATCTTCTCGTTTTAACTCAGCACCATCTGTTGGATATTTAAAAATATTACGGTGATAGCTATAATCTGGCCGTTCCAGTCCTTCTTTAATTTGCCACGACACAAGATCTTCCCTAAGATAAACTACTCCTTCACATTTTTCGAATGTTGCTGGCAAGGTTGTACGAATTTTTGATATAAAATACCCCTTTATACCTGTAACCAATAGGTAAAGAAAGTAATTCCTCATTGAGTTTTTCTATTAATTTATCGTAATGCTGTATAGTTCGTTCGTATTCTTGTTGTCCCATTAACCTCGTAATCTCTTTTTGGATATACTCATACTTATTTTTTTGAAACTTTACACTCGATAACAAATCAGCAATATATTTTCTACTTTTACCCATATTAATTAACTATATTAACTATATTAACTTTTCATTAGTAATGCACCTATTTCATCAAGAGTTGGTTATTTGTTACATCGTTGCCTAGTAGTGTCTTCATAGTATTTATTTCTTACTATTTGCAACTGTATAAAGCTACAATAAAGCAGCTTTTATGCATTTTTATTAACCTCAACATCTGTCCTATTCATATATCTTACTTTTTAATATATTGTTTAAGTGCTTCATTAACCATTTTTGTTACAGAAATCTCGTGTTTAACCCCAAACTTCTTAATTTTTTCATATAGAGTCTTTTCTATATTGATATTAACACGAGCCATTTCTTTTATAGTGGTAGATTTAGCCGCAGGTTTAGGTTTATTTTTGTTTTTATTGGCACTTACTTTAGCTTTTTTAGCTTTAACAATAGTTTCTTCCTTAATAATTTCTGATGTTCCAGTTGCCATTATATAAATCCTTAAAATTAAAAGTTAATAATTTTTACATATCATATTTCTAAAGTTTGTACTAAAAAATATGAGTATTTAACAAACACCATTAGTGTAGCGTTATTTTAAAAATATTACAAATTCCGGTAAGAAGTTTCTTATACTCCTACTGATTACCCCATATAATTGGATATGACCTTGATCTTGTAATCAGATTAATAAAATAGGTTAACTAAAAAAAAAATAGAACACTAAGCTTAGTGTTCTTTAAAAACAATCCTTTGTTACCATAAACCTAAAGTCATAAATACTTTCCAGTCGGATATTCAAATCTCTTAAAATGTCCAAATTGCAGATAACCCTAACGATTTCATATTTTTAATAAATTTACGTTCTTGATCAGCACCTTTTAATTTGTTTCCAATATTTTGATAAGAAAGCAACGCTCTAACTGCAAAATTACCAGTAATATTATATTGAGCACCAAGTTTAGCACGCCAATTAAGTTTATTTTTAATTTCCATCTCAGAAGAAATATTTTTACCCTTCTTTACCATCAACTTGCTTATACCAATACCAAGAATAGCATCTGCCTGTTCTATAATAGGAATAAAACCCATTAAATCTAAATAAACATTATTAACTTTGAAAGTTATTTGTTGTTTACGTTTACCAGAAACTTTTATTGATTTATTAAAGCTATAACCAGCTTCTAATCCAATATTATCACAAACTTTTATTCCAAGAATTGGGGCTAGCAACCCTATACCAGTAGTTTGCACCTTGGCCTTCTTAAAGGTAGTTTTGTCAATTCCATATTTAGTATAGTCAACACCAGCACCTGCATAAAACTTCAAATCATCTATATTTGCTCCAGCAGTTGTAATGGTTAAACCAAAAACACTAGCTACCAAAATCAACTTCGTTAATAAATTTTTTTTCATAATGATTAATCTCCATAAATTTAAACTTTACTATCTTATACTTTAAAAGTTATACTTTAAAATCTAGGCAACAACAACCATAATTTCTTTCCAACTATCCTCTAAGGATCCCTCTAAATTTTTTGGTTTACCAAACTTTAGGAATAGGACCCCACCAACTATCGCTACTACTACTTTCTTCTGCTAGTTTTCGTATTCTTTCTAGTTCATTGCGGAGAGATGTCGTTAGTTTTTCCAGTTCAGCAGATCTTACATCAGCTCTTTCTCTTGCCGCTCTTTCGTTCTGCAAATCAAATTGTAAAGTCGTTATTTTCTCTCCTGTTATGCGTTGTTCAATGGTTTGAATAGCAGAATTAGCATCACGCATACAATTAGAGAGATATCCGGCTATGGCTGATCGAATGCCTAATTTTACTCTGGCGTCACGTTCTACAAACTGTTCTAAAAAATCGAAGATTTCTGTTTTATGCAACATATTTCTTAAAATCAATGTTGGTGGCTCTATATGGTGATTAATATCTAATTGCATACATTCTGGTACGATCTCCAATAATAGCTGTTTATTTGATAAAATCACCCCATTAGCAAATTTATCAAGTATTGTTTGAAAACCTGCAACAGCTGTTTTGAGTTCTTGGGGATCTTTAGATCCTTGAGATTTAATAATAACGCTTTGCAATTGTAAAATTAAACTATCCATTAAATTATCGATCTCTAAATTTACTGAGCGCAACAAATTAGCATAAGTTTCTAACAGAACTAACCGTGATTCAGCTGAAACAGTCACTTTAACTCGTAGATTATTTATAAAGCCTAAGTTTTTTATTATTTCTAAGTATTCTTTAGCACATGCAGTATCAAAAGTGCCTTCTACCATAGGCTTTTTAAATATAATTATAGGATTATTTACGAACACTCGAAAAATCTCTTTCTGAGGATTTGTTAATGGAAACGCCGAATTATCCATTACGCCTTTAAGTACTGCTTGAATTTGTATAGCTGTTTTATCTGAACCAGCTCCAGATACTACCAACATTAAGCCAGATCTAATTCTCTCTACGTCTGAACGAAAGAAAGTATTTAGAAATCGAACAGCATATAGCAAATTTAATGCCCTTATATCATTAAAGTCAGCTTCTGAAGCGACAATTAAAATTTTACAAGTTTGATAAGCATCAAATAATTTTTTGATTAAAAAGGCGTTAGCAATTTCATATGCTACTCCCCGATTATCCTCAAAACCAGGACAATCCCAATAAACAGTATTAACATTCTGCAACCAACTACGAGGTATAGATGTTTCTGATGGCTGCTGAGTTCCAATGGTAATTCCTGGAAGCATATCTGGCGAATCTAAAAATAACTCTCCTTTATCCCCACGTCGGCGTGACACTAACGGCTTACCAGCTAACAAATTTATTAATGCACTTTTACCAGATCCTGTCCGTCCCAAGACTATAACTGCATTGGTAACTGTATTTGAGATCTGGTTTAAGCCTTCCATCATGAGTCTTTCATTTTCTGCAGCCAGCTCCAAGGTACGCTCATGTTGTGCTTCATTCATAAGAGGCATATGCTATTTTCCTTTTTCAAATATAAAAATTTTAAAGATATTTACCACCACCGTCCAAAAACTTTACGAACTACGTGACCTATTCCACCGTGTTCTTTTTTTTCTGGCGGTGAAGGCGGACGATAGTTTACTATGGCAAGTCTTGCTGCTTCTTTTTTTGCTTCTTCTTCCCTGGCTTTCTTTTCAGCTGCTATTGTATCTAATTTTTTCTTATTTAATTCAAATTGTAAAGCAATTATTTTTTCTTTTTCTGCTTGTTGTTCAATTGCTTTAATAGTTAAACTTGTATCGCGTGTACAATTGGATAAATATTCGACTATAGTCTTTTGAAGATTTAATTTTACTTTA
>SESB01001544.1_pt1 | contig 14803 bp, 15 predicted proteins | sample 3171441 | NCBI WGS metagenome assembly SESB01 (sample SAMN06051867, study PRJNA518727) | freshwater metagenome | biome: subpolar coniferous forest; feature: holomictic lake; material: water; isolation source: holomictic Lake 227, 6 m depth | place: Canada: near Kenora, Ontario | collected...
ATTTCGATGTTCTTCGGTGTTAAGAGAAAAGATTAACAAGTGACATCATGACTGAAGCCAGCTTATTACCCGATTGTGGATAATCCCGGTATCAGTGTGCAGCCGGGATTATGCTGAAAAACCATCCGGGAGTGTCTCAGCTCCGTGTTTCCTGCTCTTGATCAGTAGCGAAACCAGCAATGCTGTCCCGGATCAAATTTTTTCCGATGGACTTACACCTATCCGGCTCGAACTGACGAATAAAGCGTCCAGGCGCCGACAACCATAAAAAATATTCCAGCTCCCATTTTGATAAAGGTTGGCGGAATCACCCGGCTGATCGCTTCGCCAAAAATGACTGCAATCAATGAGCTGAGTACCAGGGCACCGGCCGATCCCAGAAACACAGACAGCTTCGAATCGCAATTTGCGGACAGACAAAATGTCGCCAACTGCGTCTTATCCCCGAGTTCAGCCAGAAATACCATTCCGAACGTTGTTAAAATCAGTTTTATATCCATAAATCCTTTTTGAATCGCGTCTCGCGGTATGAACATCGCTCAGCCTCCCCATTTGAAAAGGGGGATCAAGGGAGTTCTTCAAAATCACAATGCTCTGAGATGTTCCGGTTTAAGGGCGATCTTGCCTGCCAGCGCCTGATCAATCAATGTCAGCGTAGCATTTTTTTCAGCGGGCAGCCTGGCCCGAATGGGGAGATAATTGGAGGCATGGTTGGCATGAAAAAGCCCACGGGTCAGATGAGTGGCTTCGATCATGATTCTGAGTTCCTGAAGAGTTTCATCCGGATCAATCAGCACAAAACGCCCGGCTTCATAATCCTCATGAAGCGGCGTTCCCGGAATCAGCATCAGACTGAGCGCACCAACATATTCAGGATCAATGGCAGTAAGCACCCTGCCCGTTTCCTGAGCATGAATCCATGAGCGTTCCCTTCCGGCGATTCCCAGCAAAACCGTGACGGACAGTTTAAATCCGGCCTGTCTGGCCTTTTGTCCCATCCGTATCATTTCCTCGGACATTGCCCCTTTTTTAATGGCTTGCAGGGTCAAATCGTCCCCGCTTTCAAGCCCCATATACAAAATGCCAAGTCCCAAAGACCGCAGGGTTTCCAGCTCCTGTGGGGTTTTAAGCTTCAGGCTTTTGGCATTGGCGTAAGCACCCACGCGGGTGACCCATGGAAGATGCCGTTTGATATCCGACAATATGGACACGATTCGCTTTTGAGGAATGATCAGAGCATCCCCGTCACAGAGAAACACCCGGCGCTGACGCTTGCAATATTTCTCGGCAAAGGCGATATCCGTCAGGATGATGTCATCGGTTTTTATCCGGAATCGCTCACCCTGATACGTTCCGCAAAAAGTACATTTGTTCCGGGAACATCCCACCGTCACCTGAAGCAGGATGCTGTTGGCCTCGCTGGGGGGCCGGATAATCGTTCCTTCATAATTCATGTCAAATCCTTCCAAACGTCTGCGACCCACACACCACGACAAAGACAATAAAAAGCCATTCAGGTAGGTGCAATATCACAAACCATTTTTTACTAATCCTTCAAAAATCCATACCTGATCCGGAGCGCCGTGGAAAGATTGTGCAACAGATCGAGTACACGTTCAGCCAGCACTTCGGTAAGTACGCCGCCCGCTCCGCAGCTTGGGGTGATTAGCGCCCGCCGCCTCAGCAGTTCCCTGTCAAATCCCCTGGCGACGAATTGGTCCATCCCTTCTTCAAAACGCGTCAGAAGGGATTCGACCGTTTCTGTTGCAGCAGCGTCTTTATCCAGCGTGGGAACGATGCCCCAGCCCAAGCATCCGCCGCGTTCGAAAAATCTGGCCAACTCCGTCGGATAGAGGGTAATGCCTTGTAAATGGTCGTAGGCATCAAAGTCGAGAACGTCCAGATCAGTTTCCATCAGAAGGGACCAATCGGTATTTTCTTCACAGTGGATGCCAGCAAGCCCGCCTTTGGCATGAATGACCGCAGTCACCTCATTGATGTCCCGGATGACATCTTCGCGGCTGACTGAAAGAAACGTCATTTTCCCAAACCCGAGCAGAGACGGCTCATCGATAAATATCATGACGGGCAGGCCAAACGTACTCAAACGCTCGATCTGCCATAAGGCTTTCATTGATACGGTCTTGACGATGACATCGCGAAGCTGTTCATCGTAATAGGCGCAGCGCCCGTTTTGATCCATCAGGTTCGTCCCCAGGGTAAACGGTCCCGTGACTTGGCCTTTCAGCATTACGGCCGCGCCAGACACCGACGGTTCAGCAAGCTGAGCCATGAATTCGGAAAATCCGATTGAGTACTGCGAGGAAAGGCCAAAGCTGTCGAGGGCTTCAGACCGGTTTTTTTTATTTTGGCTTTCTTCGGTTACAGTTAGATAGCGCTCGTAAAAATCGGTCATTTGATCTGGAAAGTTCTCAAACATGGTGGAAAAGGAGAGGCGATCTCCATCTTGAACAATCGCCGGCAGTCCTTCGGTAAACTGCATCATCATGTTCTCATGAAAATCGCGCTTGGGAAACTGAACCCAGGAAGGAATTGCAGGTGTGCTTTTGAGCATCAACCGAGTGGCGCAGGCTGCATCGGTATGGGGCAGGCTACCAATTGTGGTTGCCAGGCAGCAGGGTTCAAACTTTTGTTTAAATGTCTCTGTATTCATTGGTCAGGGTGTCCTGTTTCGAAAACTGAAATCGTTATGTTGAGATACGCGGATACAAACAAGTGACTTGCCCTTTTTATCACATTTCAATCTTATGGCAAATACGGATTTTCATAATGGGCTATTTTCTCTTTTCATTTTCGGGCCTTTTATATCACAAGCGGCATAAAGGACGGAAGCGGACTGCAAAACGGAATATGAAATCGTCACAAATATTACCCTTGCTTTTATCTTCGCCAGTGAATCTGATGCTATCTTCATGACTCAAACAGGCACGTCAATGTATTTTTTGTGTGGAAATTGCTTTTAGGAATTGGAGACCGAGTAGTCGATCAGTATAAAGGCAACCTTGTCTTTGTATCACGGAAGAAAACACGGCTGTATCGGGATGGAAAAACAATCAGAGTTGTGGTGAAGAATCCTTACTGAAATTATTGCGAAGCTGTAACGAAATCGTCAATATGAAAATCTGTGAACTTTTACAAGGTGATGCTAAATTCCGAATGTCGCAAAGCACATCTGTTCCTTTCGACACAAAAGCAACTTGCACTATTTTTAGACAATTCAGATCAGATATTCACCTGCCCCATAAAAAACGTCAAAAAACCTGTGTTTGGTATTTTGAGAGTTTATGTTCACAAGTTACCGTCTCGCCTTCCGTCACTAACACAGCAATCGGGATGCTCCTGGATATAATAATCATCTTGAAGAGTAATGCATTTTTTAATGCAATAATTCTTTTCGACTTCATCATCTATTTGTGTAGATAGTTTATAGCAATTTTCGCAATTCATTTGATTTCTCCTTTTTGAGTGTTGCTCTCTTTTAATATTATTATCCGCATATTATTTTTTTTCTTAAGTCTTTTTATTGTTCAATCCAAACAAAGTTCAACTTCTCATGAATGGCTGACAGAATCGACTGACCACGGAAAACAAATACTGACGTCATTGTTTAGCTATATTATCATAAACTATACTTAGCATATTCCATGCCATTTCGGCAAAAAAAGCTTGAAGTGACCATAAAAATTGCGTACAATGTTCAGACTATCGATAAGCCTTTATTCGCCACATTTTGCTTAGCAAGTGACATATCAAATTTCATGAAAATTGGCAGTATCACACTCAAGAGCCAGACTGTGCTGGCACCTCTGGCCGGCATCACCAATCTGCCGTTTCGCCTGATCGCCAAGGAAAACGGCTGTGGGCTGGTTTGCTCGGAGATGATCAGCTCCAACGGACTGGTATATAACTCAAGCAAAACTCATACCATGTTGGAAAGTGTTTCGGAAGAAAAGCCGCTGTCCGTTCAGATATTTGGATCCGATCCGTTCATGATGGCGGAAGCGGCGGTAATGGTCGAGGCATCCGGTGCCGATATCCTGGATATCAATTTCGGTTGTTCCGTCAAAAAAGTGCTGAAAACCGGTTCGGGAGTGGCCCTGATGCGAGATATTGTCAAATCTGAGGCCATTTTACGCGCGGTGCGAAGCGCCATCAGCATTCCGCTGACCATCAAAATCCGGACCGGATGGGACAAATCCGGCAAACAGGCTCTTGACATCGCCAGAATGGCCGAAGGTGTCGGCGTGGACGCAATTGCCGTTCACCCCCGAACCGCCCAGCAGATGTTTCAGGGAAATGCAGACTGGTCTGTTATCGCAGCAGTAAAGCAATCGGTTTCCATACCGGTCATCGGAAACGGGGATATCATCTCGCCTGAAGCAGCAATTGATATGTTCGCACAGACTGGGTGCGATGCCGTCATGGTGGGCAGATACGCCATGGGCAACCCCTGGATTTTTTCTCAAATTGACGCCAGACTGCACTCCAGGCAAGTCCCATTGGTAAATATTGCCAGACGCCGTGAAATAATGATACGATATGTAAATGCATCGGTGTGTCATTTTGGCGAGAAGCTGGCATGTCCGATGATGCGAAGCCGGCTTGGGTGGTTTGTTCGGGGACTTCCCGAAAGCAGCAGGTTCCGGGAGTCCGTCAAGTATGTCTCATCCGAAAAAGAAGCTGTGGAACAGATCGAAAGCTATATGGACAGATTGATACTTCATATATAGTTTAGGCTTTTGTGTCATGGTAACACTCGATGGAAAGGAAGGTCCAGCATCTATGATCTCAAAACGTACACAAGAAATGACATCGTTTATCGTGATGGATGTCCTGGAAAAGGCATGCGAGATGGAATGCCTGGGACGGCACATCATCCATCTGGAGGTTGGAGAGCCGGATTTCAACGCGCCTGAATGTGTCAAAGAGGCCGCCTGCAAGGCGCTTGAGGACGGGTTTACCCACTACACTCACAGCCTTGGACTTCTGGAGCTTCGTGAGGCGATCTGTGAATATTATTACGATACCTACAGGGTAAAGGTGGAGCCGGATCAGATTCTGGTGTCCTCCGGCACATCCCCTGTCATGTTTATGGTGTTCTCGGCGCTTCTGGAACTTGGGGACGAGGTGATCATCTCGGATCCTCATTACGCCTGTTACCCCAACTTTATTCAGTTTGTTCAGGGTGTTCCAGTTCGGGTTCCGGTCTATGAAGAAGATGGGTTCCAATACCGGCCCGAAGCGATTCAGGAAAAAATTACAGCCAGAACCCGTGCTGTTTTTATCAATTCCCCGTCCAACCCAACTGGCAATCTGCTTTCCGGCGAGCGGATGAAAAAGATCGCCGAATTTTCCCCCTGCATCGTTTCGGACGAGATATATCACGGTCTGGTATATGAAGGAAAAGAACACTCCATTCTGGAATTTACGGACAACGCCTTTGTGCTGAACGGTTTTTCCAAACTCTACGCCATGACAGGCTTGCGACTGGGATATGTAATTGCGCCCAAACCCTATATGCGGGCGCTTCAGAAAATCCATCAGAATTTTTTCATCTCAGCCAATTCCATGGTGCAAAAGGCCGGGATTGCAGCACTTAAATATGCTGGCGAAGATGTCACCCGAATGAAGCGAATTTATGACGAGCGCCGGAAATTCATGATCAAAAGGCTGCGGGAAATGGGGCTTGGCATAACGATCGAGCCTACCGGTGCCTTTTATGTGTTCGCCAACGCCCGGCATATTTCCATGGATTCATATCAACTCGCCTTTGATATTCTGGAAAAAGCCTGTGTCGGCGTTGCACCCGGCATTGATTTTGGAAAGAATGGCGAGGGATACCTGCGATTTTCTTATGCCAATTCTCTGGAAAACATCGCAGAAGGAATGAACCGCCTGGAAACTTACCTGAAGTCAAGAAGTTAAAAATCAGCTATCCTCACCTGTTTGATGAACTCATAAAAAGGCTGAGGATAGCAAAGAAAAAGTTCAAGATCAAGGCGAGCGAATTCTGAGGAGTGAGGCGTACGATAGTACGCCGCAATAACGAAGAATGAAGCTCAACGCAGATATTGGGCTTTTTGCGAAGCTATCACTGGATCAATATGAAAATCCTGTCTGCTGAATTTGTTACCAGCGCAACCCGGCCAGCGCAGTACCCTCCGGTGAACTTCCCGGAAATTGCGTTTGCCGGTAAATCGAATGTAGGAAAATCTTCGCTCATCAACGTCCTGGTCAATAGAAAACGATTAGTCAAAACCAGCACGACACCGGGCAGGACCCAGTTGATCAATTTTTTTGATATAAACGGCAGCATGACATTTGTGGATCTGCCCGGATACGGATATGCCAAGGTTCCTGCCTCAATTCAAAAAAGCTGGAAGCCCATGATCGAAACTTATCTGTCCGGACGTCCCACGCTGAAGGCCGTTGTAATGATTATGGACATACGCAAGATTCCGGATGAAAAAGACCTGTATCTGATCAACTGGCTGAGTCACCATCAAATTTCGACTATTTTCATTTTGACAAAAACCGACAAACTGAAAACAGCTCAATTGGCTCGGCAATTAACCCTTGTTACAGCAACCACGGGTATTCCCAATGATCAAATCATTTTGTTTTCGGCCAAAACCCGGACGGGAAAAGAACTGATCTGGGATGCCATCGAAAGGATATGCCATGCAGCAACACTCTGAGGAAGGATTCAGAACAGGTTTTATCGGAATTGTCGGTCCTCCCAATGTCGGGAAGTCCACGTTGTTGAATCGCATGATCGGGCAGAAAATATCCATTACCTCCAAGAAACCCCAGACCACCCGAAACCGGATTCAGGGGATTGTGAATCGTCCTGGCTCCCAGCTCGTTTTTATTGATACGCCGGGTATCCATACGGCCAGAAGCCCTCTGAATACCCGTATTGTTGAAACAGCGCTTTCGGTGATGGGCGATGTGGATGTCCTTCTTCTGATGGTGGACGCCTCGGATGCAGATTCCGAATCCGAGGCCATGCTAAAAACCGCCCTTCAAAATCAGAGCCGTCCGGTCATTCTGGCTCTGAATAAAATTGACCTGATCGCCAGGCCATCCCTGCTATCCCTGATCGCCGAGTGGGCGGCCATTTATCCGTTTAAAGCAGTTGTTCCCGTATCCGCAGAGACCGGCGAACAGGTGGATGACCTGATTCAGGCATTGTCAGATGTCCTTCCGCAAGGCCCTGCCTTATTCCCTGAAGAGAACCTTACAGATCTGTCGGTTCGGTTTCTGGCCGGAGAAATTGTTCGGGAAAAGGTATTTCGTCAGACAGGCGAGGAAATTCCCTACTCGGTTGCAGTTACCATTGATTTATTCCAGGAAGATGAGAAAAACTCGGATCTCACCCGTATTCACGCCACCATCCACGTTGAACGCGATTCACAGAAAGGCATTATGATCGGCAAACAAGGAAGCAAGCTCGGACGTATCGGTGAGGATGCGCGTAAGGAAATTGAGAGAATGCTGGGCAAGCGGGTGTTTCTGAAACTGTTTGTCCGAGTTGAAAAAAACTGGAGCAAAGACACCCGCTTTTTGTCCAAGTTCGGTTACTGATGATACTTTCTTATCACCCCTGCTTTGAAGCCGACGAAAATCGGCTCTGCGCCGGAAGGTTTCCGGATGAAAACGACCTGGCGCTGATTCAATCTGCGGATGCCGTCGTTTTGCCTCAGGGGTGCTCAAAGGAACTTTACCGGATGATCAGCCTGAACTGCGCCCGGTTTTTCCCTGATTACACGGCAAGATTCGCCTATCCCGGCAAGATAGGGCAGGCAAGGCTGTTTCAGGAAATAGGCGCATCCTGTCCGGACACGAAGGTATTTGAGCGTTTCAGCGATTACGTTGAGTCCTGTCAAAACAATGACTCCCTTGCGCCTTCATATCCTTTTGTGCTGAAGATGGATTGGGGCGGGGATGGAGATAATGTCCACCTGATTGCATCCACGGATGATCTTGAATGCCGCCTCGAGCAGGTCAAGGCTTATGAGGCGACCGGACAGCAGGGGTTTTTGATCCAGCGGTATATTCCATCGGGATTCAGATCTCTGCGAGTTGTAGTGATTTACCGGCGCTACGAATCGTACTGGCGGTCTCACGATCAACCGGATATTAATAAGTCTGAAGGTTGCTCACAGCCCCCTTTTTGCGCCAGCCTGTCAAAAGGCGCCCGGGTGGACAGTGTTTCTGATCCCGAGCTTCAGGAGCGGGCTGTTCATGCGGTTCGTGAATTTTGCGCCAGAACACATATCAATCTGGCCGGGTTTGACATTTTATTTTCTTCAGATGAAAAGCTGCCTGTTCCACTGTTTCTTGAAATCAATTATTTTTTCGGCCGCCAGGGGTTCGGAGGCTCTGAAGCCTATTACGCCCTGCTGGTAGAGCAGATTCAAAGCTGGATTGCGGATCAGAAATTACGATGAAACCTTTTGAATTGAATCTGGAAAACGAGGATATCAAGCGGGAACGCCGGAAAGCCAGGGACCTGCGTGCGTCTCAGTGGTGGAAACGCCAGTGCGCCAAGGGCGTCTGCGGATACTGTGGACAGCCCACGCCTGCCGGTGAATTGACAATGGATCATGTTGTGCCGCTGTCCCGTGGCGGAAGAACCACCAAAGGCAATGTGACTCCCGTCTGCAAGACCTGCAATACTGCCAAAAAACAGAAACTTCTTATGGAATGGAGCGAGGGGCAACCGTTTTGATGATGCCCAGAACCCTTCAGCAACGGTTGTCTTTTTTTGTACTTCTCCCTGTAGCGATATTGCTTCTTGGGATGGGCGCTACCGGGTTTTTCTATGCCCGCACCAAGCTTCTGGACCAGTGGGGCGAGGCTGCAGTGCTGCGCCTTGAGCGTGCGGCGCATCAAGTGGATATGCGTCTGAACATTCCGAAAATATGGCTTAATCTGTATCGGCAAATTTCCGAAAAACCTTACTCAGGATGGATTCAGGGGGATATTATTGAACAACTCAAGGGAGTAGAAGGTATCTCCCGCGTAACCCTGAATCGGCTTGAAAAAACTCGTCATGCAGAAGATACTGTATCGCATTATGCCGATTCCGGGTCCGACCTGTTTCCGGATACTTCCCATAATAGCAAGCATGGCGTAGGCCAACATGCTATTACCATAGAGGTTTCTCCTTCCTGCCAGGTTACCTGTGATGCGGGCCTGACCGTATCCCTCATTTCCAACATTAAAAACAACGAGCAAGAGAGTATCGGTTCTGTAGAAGCAGTGATGCCATTCGATTATCTGATTGAAACCGTCAAATCAACCGGCTGGTGGCAAAGCAACGAGGTGTTTCTTGTGGATTTGAACGGACGGATTCTGGCTGCTACGTCTCCTGAATACCGTCGGCGCCTTGGCGAAACCGGTGATTTACTTGAGCTGAAGGCACTTGAAGCCATAAAGGAAAAATCTCTTGGAATCGTATTTGGCCCTGGTTTTCCCGTTTTCGAAATATTCGGGTTTTACAGACTTCAGGAAGCGCCATGGACCCTTGTCATGATTGCACCTGCAAAGGAAATCCTGTCGCCGATGATCTCCTTTCGGAACTATTATCTAATATTTGGTCTGTCCTCCGTCCTGTCCATCCTGCTTCTGATTAGATGGGTTACGGGCAAAACCGTGGCTGCAATCAAGGTGGTTTCCATTGCTGCCGGAAAACTGGCAAATGGCGATTTCGGTCAGACGCTTTCTGTCAACGGCCAGGATGAGGTGGGAGAACTCACAGCCAGTTTCAATGCCATGTCGCATCAACTGGAAGAACGGATGCATCTTAAAGAGTCCCTGAACCTGGCAAAGGAAGTCCAGCAGAATCTTCTTCCACAGCGGTCAATAAATTTCTGTGGGCGGGACATTGCCGGAAAAAGCCTTTATTGTGACGACACCGGCGGAGATTATTATGATTTTCTGCAGTTTCCTGAACTTGGGGAAAACCGCATTGGTGTTGCAGTTGGCGATGTGGCGGGACATGGGATTTCAGCGGCGCTTTTAATGACTACGACGAGAGCGCTATTGCGCAGCCGAATAATCCGTCCGGGAACCCTTTCGCAGATTGTGGGCGATGTCAATCGCCTGTTGGGTGTGGATACTGCCTTGAGCGGCAACTTCATGACGCTGTTTTTCATGGTGATAGATTGCAAAAACAAACTGATTCAATGGGTCAGGGCCGGCCATGATGCGGCGGTGGTTTATGATCCTGCTACCGACAGTTTTCGGGAGCTTGGCGGAAGCGGCATGGCCCTGGGCGTTGATGACGAATGGCTCTATCAAGAGTATCAACAAGCCTGCTGCACCGGCAATGAGATCATTCTGATCGGCACAGACGGTATATGGGAAACTGAAAATCCCATGGGAGAGCGGTTTGGGAAAGAAAGGCTTCGTCAGATTATCCGTCAGTGGCGCCGGTCTTCATCCAGCGAAATGATCGAGGCCGTCCTTTCTGCAATAACCGATTTCCGGCAAACCTCAGTTCAGGCCGATGATATCACCCTGGTGGTGGTTAAGGGCAAGGGGCCTTTCTTTGTTCTTGATAAAGCGACTCAGTATTGTTATGAAAGCGGGCGGATGAATTACGAATTATGAATTACGAATTATGAAAAAAAGGGAGACATCCTTAATGGCCGTCTATCATGTTCAAAACAAGTTACAGTCATGGTATGGAGAATCCATTGGAATTCTCATTCTGGATGCAGCTTATCCATGTATTCCCGGAAATGTGGGCAATGCCAGCACATTTGATTTTCCTGTGCGGTACAAGGTTGTCAAAAACGCCTCAATCGACCGTCTTCTCAATCAGCGAGATCCGTCCCTGCTTGAACCATTCATCAATGCGGCTCTGGAACTTCAGGCCGAGGGAGTAAAGGCGGTTACAGGAGCCTGCGGGTTTATGGCCCTGTTTCAGAGACAGGTCGCAGATGCGCTGGAGATTCCTGTTTTTCTTTCCAGTCTTCTCCAGGTTCCGTTCATTTATCAACTGCTTCCCAGAGGGCGAAAAATTGGTATCATTTCCGCTGATTTAAGGGCTCTTACACTAGAGCATTTTCACAGCGTTGGCGTTACCCCTGATATTCCAATCGTTTATGGGGGTATGGAACATAAGATTGAATTCCGTGAAGCAGTTCTTTTGGAAAAAGGGACACTGGATTCGGATCAAATTCAACGTGAAGTTGTCGAAGTTGCTGAACAAATGGTTGAAACGCATCCGGATATCGGTGCGATCGTACTCGAATGCAGCGACCTGCCACCTTACGCCGCAGCGGTTCAGGCCGCAGTGAACCTGCCTGTGTTCGATTTTATAACCATGATTCAGTATGTTCATTCAGCCCTGGTTCGAAGACCTTTTCAGGGATTCATGTAGATATTATTGGCAATTAGCCGGAGAAGAACCGATGTTAATTGAAGTACTGATAGTTGGCGTCATGGTCGGCGCAATTTATTCCCTGGTAACCATCGGCTACAGCATGGTTTACGGCATTCTGAAGCTGATGAACTTTGCTCACGGCGATGTTTACATCTTCGGCACACTGCTGTGCTACACGCTGCTGGCCAAGTTCCATCTAAATCCGATTATCGCTGTTTTAATGGCTGCAGTCATTGGTGGGCTGCTCGCATCGCTGGTGGAAATCATCGCATACCGGCGACTGAGAGCCGCACAACACCGCATGATTTCCATGATCACGGCACTGGGCGCAGCATACGTTATCCAGAATTCTTCAGAGCTGTCATGGGGAAATCAGGTGTTGTCTTTCCCATCGCTTTTCCCGGACCAGAATATAATTGTTTTTGGCTCCCAGATTTCAGTCACACATATTTTTACTCTCATTGTAGCCATACTTGTGATTGTCGGCTTCAATCTGTTTCTAAAATATCACAAGGCGGGAAAAGCTATTTTATGTGTTTCCGAAGACATTCCAACCTCCAGCCTGATGGGCATACCGATCAACCGGACTATATCGGTGGTCTATTTTTTCGGCGGCGTTTTCGGGGTTTTGGGTGGGGTACTCTATTCGGCCTCCTACAATGCCATTTCCATCAGCATGGGATTTAGGGGAACCATTATCGCCTTTACCGCTGCGGTAATCGGCGGTATCGGCAGTCTGGGCGGCGCGCTGATCGGCGGAATGATTCTGGGACTTTCAGAAAACCTGATCAGCGTATATGTATCCAGTTCATATAAAGATCCAATCACCTTTCTGATACTGATCAGCATCCTGCTCATTCGGCCAACCGGTATTTTGGGCAATGCGGAGTCCGGAAAGGTGTAAGGGGGAGGAAATAGAGCTTGCCTAATATCAGCATAAAACCAGCCAGAGAGTTCAATGTTCTGTTGCATATTGCCGGGATTATCGGGCTTTTCATCATTCCCCTTGTGGTTCACAATCCCTATTACATGGGTATTATCAACCTTATAATCATATACACGATCCTGTGTATGGGCCTGAACCTGATTTTGGGATATACCGGACTCTTGTCCCTCGGCCATGCAGCATTTTATGGCATTGGCGGGTATGCTACGGCCATTCTCATGACACGCTATGGATTTTCTTTTCTGCCCGCCCTGATTATTTCCGGCCTACTGGCTCTGGCTTTTGGAATTCTTCTGGGCATACCGACCCGAAAGGTTCGGGGAGATTATTTTTGCCTGCTAACAATCGCATTCGGAGAGATATTCCGATTGGTCGCTCAGGCGTGGATACCGTTTACGGGCGGCGCTATGGGCATTGTTGGCATCCCGATCCCCAAAATATTCAACTGGATGATCCGCAGCGAAACGGATTTCTATTACCTGGGGCTCATTCTGGTCGGATTTACCTATCTTAGCCTGGCGTTGTTGACCGGATCACGATTCGGACGTGCATTTGTAGCCATCCGCGAGGACGAACTTGCTGCATCTGTTATGGGAATCAACACATCGGCGTATAAAATTCTGGCTTTCAGCATCGGCTCTTTTTATGCGGGTCTGGCGGGCAGCTACCTGGCGGTCTATCAGACTACGATTACGCCTTCCAGTTTCCGGCTGGATGAATCCTGTTTGATGATCATAATGGTCATTGTCGGAGGAATGGGTAGTCTTCTCGCCCCAATTGCCGGTGTCATCATCATGACCTTGGCGACGGAGGCTTTTCGTTCCATGGCCGACTATCGCATGTTGATTATCGGCGTTATCATGGTGACTGTATTGTTGTTCAGACCTCAGGGGCTCTTCGGAACAGCCGCATTCAGGGACTGAAACTTTCAGAAAGGATTTTGTTCATGGTTTTGCTGGAAACCCGTCAGTTGATGAAACACTTTGGCGGCATCATGGCTGTCAATGAGATCAGCCTGAGCATTGGCAAAGGGGAGATATTAGGCATGATCGGCCCGAACGGTTCGGGTAAATCCACCTTTGTTAACCTTCTGACCGGTATATACTCGCCGGACAAGGGGCAAACCTTGTTTAAGAACCGGGACATCACAATGCTTCCGGTCCACCGGATTACAGAAATCGGAATTGCCAGGACATTTCAAAATCTTCGGGTATTTCAAAATATTTCGGTGATGACCAACATTCTTATCGGCCGGCACTCACAAATCAAAAATTCACTTTGGGATGTTTATATGCGGCCTCTTTCAGCCAGAAAACTGGAAAAGGCGGCGCGGGAAAAAGCAATGGAATTTCTGGAACTGGCGCATTTGACAGATCGCAGAAATGAGCTGGCGAAAAACCTGCCCTACGGTGAGCAGCGTCTGCTGGAGATTTGCCGCGCCCTGGCTTCCGAGCCGGAGTTGCTGCTGCTGGATGAGCCTTGCGCCGGCATGAACCCGGTTGAAATGGACACCCTGGCGGAGTTTATACAACGGATCAAGGCATCGGGGACAACGGTTTTCATCATTGAGCACAACATGCGCTTCATCATGTCCGTAGCCGAACGAATTGTGGTGCTGAATATGGGAAAAAACTTCAGGGAGGGCAGTCCCCTGGAAATTCAATCCGACAGCGGAGTCCAGAGTATCTATCTGGGTGAAGAGGACGACATCTGATGCTTAAGGTGGAAGGTATTAATACCCGGTATGGCAAAATCAAGGTGCTAAATGATGTCTCATTTGAAATCAAGGCAGGCGAGATTGTAGCCCTGATAGGAACTAATGGGGCCGGAAAAAGCACATTTCTGAAGACTATTTCCGGCCTGGTTCGCCCTACTCAGGGGCGCATCACCTTCATGGACCAGGACATTCATGGGCTTGCGCCGGAGAAAATAGTTCATGCCGGCATTGCTCATGTCCCCGAGGGTCGCCATGTTTTCGCACGGCAAACGGTCATGACTAATCTGGAAATAGGCGCGTTTATCCGCAAGGATACGGACGAAATCAAAAAAGATATTGAGCGGTATTTCAAAATCTTTCCGATCTTGGGAGAACGCCGCAATCAGCAGGCCGGAACACTTTCCGGCGGCGAGCAACAGATGCTGGCCATTGCCAGGGGCCTGATGGCGCGACCCAAGCTGCTCCTTCTGGATGAACCATCCATGGGACTGGCGCCTTTCCTGGTCAATGAAATTTTCCGGATCATAGCCCAGCTTCATGAGCAAGGGATTGCTATTGTGCTGGTGGAACAAAATGTTAAAAAGGCCCTGAAAATCACACGCAGAACATACGTCATGGAACTGGGCAAAATCCTCTATCACGGTGATTCAAAAGACCTTATTGCAGATGACAGAGTCCGGAAGAGTTATCTGGGAGAAGTGTGATGAATATAGTATCACAT
>SESB01001546.1_pt1 | contig 14789 bp, 13 predicted proteins | sample 3171441 | NCBI WGS metagenome assembly SESB01 (sample SAMN06051867, study PRJNA518727) | freshwater metagenome | biome: subpolar coniferous forest; feature: holomictic lake; material: water; isolation source: holomictic Lake 227, 6 m depth | place: Canada: near Kenora, Ontario | collected...
GGCTGCCGGCTTGATTCTCTTTTTGCTGACTCTTATCGTAAATGCGCTTGCTAATCTAATCGTTAAGACAACAGGAAAGTCAGGGCGATGAGTACAGTGATTACGGTTGAACCCACCAAACCGTGGAAGGCTTCACGAAGCGAGCGAGCAACCGATGTTGCAATTTTCTTAATCTCACTTCTCACTTCTTTCGCGGTCGTCGCAATGACGCCAATGAAAGGAAAGCTTGCATATTTTGCACTCTTTTTTATTGCCTATGCAATTCTCACATCGCTCTTCAAGGCACGACAACGCGGTAGTGCGGCGGCAAAGGATGCTCTAGTTAACTCAATGGTTGCAATTGGCGCGATTGTTACCGTTATTCCTGTAACAAGTATCTTGGCAACGGTGCTGGCTAAAGGCCTGCCAGGGATCAGTTTTGGCCTGTTTACTCATGATATGGCTCTTGCTACTCCAACTGATCCGCTGAGCAATGGCGGTTTGTTACACGCAATTACTGGAACTCTTATTTTAGTCACGGTTGCACTTGTTCTAAGTGTGCCAATTGGAATCTTGACAGCTTTATATTTGACAGAAATCAAGGGCAGATTTACCGGCCCAATTCGTTTCTTAGTTCAGGCGATGAGTGGCGTTCCTTCGATTGTTGCAGGTTTGTTTATTCTCTCAGCAGTTCTCTACCCAATTACAAAGGGTTACTCGGGTCTGATGGGCTCTCTAGCTTTGACAATTTTAATGATTCCAACAATCGCTAGAACGTCTGAAGAAGTTCTCAACCTGATTCCAAATGATTTGCGTGAAGCGGGTACTGCATTAGGTGGAACGCAATGGCGAACAGTTGCAATGATTGTTTTACCTGCGGCAAAGAGCGGTTTAGTTACAGCGATTATTTTGGGAGTAGCACGGATTGCTGGCGAGACCGCTCCGATTCTTCTCCTCACTGGCGGCGGAGACAAGGTAAATCCAAATGCATTCAACGGGCCAATGGGATCCTTGCCGTATTACATCTGGAAATCCTTTAATGCCGGATCCCCAGAAGCCATAACGCGTGCATGGGCTGGATTATTAGTCCTCGTTGGCTTAGTTCTTATTCTCTTCACTTCCGCCCGTTACTTAGGATCTAGAAAGAGTTCCAAATGACATCATCAGAGAATAGCGAAAAGGACACAATGGATACGACCGTTAAACCAAGTTCATTAGCAGATGTTGCCAACGCTAAAACAATCAAAGCACCCGGCACACGGGCAATGGGTACAGGCCTTGAAACCCGTGGCGTTCATGCATGGTTTGGTAAGCACCATGCACTTTCAAATGTCTCTTTAGATTTCGCCGCAGGCACAGTAACCGCACTCATTGGGCCGTCAGGCTGTGGTAAATCAACTTTTATTCGCACCATTAACCGCATGCACGAGTTCATTCCAGGGGCTGCAATGGCAGGTGAAGTTTTGCTCGATGGCAAAGATGTATATGCACCAGGTACAGATGTCACAAAGATTCGTTTGCAAATCGGCATGGTTTTCCAGAAGCCAAATCCATTTCCTTCGATGACAATCGGTGAAAATGTTTTATCTGGCCTCAAGCTCGCACAGTTAAAAGTTGATAATAAAGATGAACTTCTGGAGGAGTGTTTAGAGCGCGCTGGTTTGTGGAATGAAGTTAAGGATCGTCTGGGCGCACACGGTGGATCTCTCTCAGGCGGTCAGCAACAGCGCCTATGCATCGCCCGTGCCCTTGCAGTTCGCCCTCAAGTTCTTTTAATGGATGAGCCGTGCTCAGCCCTTGATCCAGGATCAACGCTACGAATTGAAGAAACAATCCGTCACCTATCCGACACGATGACAATCATTATCGTTACTCACAATATGCAGCAGGCGGCTCGAGTCTCTGACTACACCGCCTTCTTCTTATCTGACGGTGGCCCAGGTCAGATGATTGAAGTTGCTCCCACCAGCGAGATCTTCTCTCGTCCTCAGGATCAGCGAACCGAGAACTACGTAACTGGCCGCTTCGGCTAAGCATTTACCTGTTGTTCATCTAAATGATGGGAAGTGTTTATCCATCTAAGGGCCTTCGTTCATATTGAAAACATATCTTTCCCCTGTAGTTCATGCCAATACCTAAAAAGGGGATATAAATTGAGAATTTCAAAGCTTGCGAAGGTTGCAGCACTTGCACTCGCGTTTGGTTTAATTGCAGGAACTCCTGCATATGCAGTTGATTTACAGGGCTCTGGTGCATCTTTCCCAGCTCTTCTCATCGAAGGTTGCAAGGCTGGTTTTGCAGCTAGCAATAGCGGCGCAAACAGTTATGTCTACGCTTCTTCATCTTCAGGTACTGGACAAGCAAACTCCGATAAATCTATCGGTGATTTCTGGATGTCAGATGGTGCCTACACTGCTTCAACTAAGCGCGCCTCACTAATTCACGTGCCACTAGTTGCTGCTCCAATCGGAATTCTTTACAACTTAACTGCAAAGACAACGTTGCAGCTTTCAGCTTCAACAATCGCTGGAATTTTCGGTGGAACAATCACGAATTGGAGTGACCCAGCAATTGTTGCCGATAATAATCGCTCAACAACTAAGGTTGTTTATAAGTTAGATACCAACGGAAATCCAAAGAAGGATGCAAAGGGCAACCCAATCGTACTTCGCACTCAGATCATTGTTGGTCACTTCACTTTGCCAAACAAGGCGATCAAAGTTATTTATCGCTCTGACTCATCAGGTACATCACAGAACTTCACAAACTATATGAACAAGTCTGCTCCCACTGTATGGACAAAGTCTGCTGGTAAAGTTTTCAAAGATGGTTTCCCTGGAGACATCAATGCCATTGCTAACTTAGGTCGCGTCGTCGGAGCTGCATCATCAACTGGTGTTTCACAGCTTGCTGGAAAGACTCCTTACTCAATCACTTATGCTGAAGTTAACTACGCAGTAGCAAATAACCTCAAGATTGCTAACGTAATTAACCCAGCTGGATCATCGGTTGCGCCAAATTCATCCGGAGTTGCCGCATTCCTTGCATCAGCTACACAGGATGCTAACGGTTACTTAACTTTTGACTATGCAACTAAGGAAAAGGGTGCCTACACACTTGGTATCGTTTCCTACCTATTGGCAGATACTGCCTACCCATCAAAGACAACTGCAGCTGCAGTTAAAGCCTATGCAACATACATCTTGAGTTCTAAGTGCTCGCAAGATGTTGGAGCTGCCCTTGGTTTCTCTGTAATTGACGGTGCGCTTCTTGCGAAGTCACTCGCTCAGGTAGCCAAGATCGGTTAATAGCTTTCCTATTCGAGGGAAACAAACACCCGCTTGCAGCGATGCAAGTGGGTGTTTTCTCTTTTTCTGGATATATTAAACCCATGCAGATTAATTTGGAAAAAAAGTCGGGGCTGCTACTGGGAATCATCGCTGGTTTGCTAGTCATTATCATCGTGCTCTTGGTCGATAAAGTTGAAGATGATGGCAATATGGTTGAAACGCATTCAGCCCAGGTGATTACCAATACCATTCATTTTTAAGTTATTTCCTCGTAAGTAGATGCGACCAGTTCACTTTAGTTAACAAGAAAATCGCACCGATCATGAGAAGTTGAATGAGAATGGCCCACACCGAAGTGAACTGTTCGGTTATTAGATCCCCAAGCATCATCCCGGGGCACTTATTGGGTCGAGTAAATAGCGTTTATCGATTCTTCGCGTGGGGATCCATTCCCATCGGGATGGTCGCAGGAGGCGGATTAGTCTGGCTCATGATGCATTTCCTCTCACGCGAGAGCGCTTTGCGTGCACCATATCTATGTAGTGCATTACTCGGACTTATTCTCTGGTTCTTTGCCGCGCCTCGTTTGACCACAGTTAGGATCGAGGCGGCGAGGGGTTAGCCATGGAACCCCTGATTTTGCGGGCAATAGTGACCGAATTGTTATAAATTCGCGCTCAAGTCGCCATTGAACGCCGACCCAACGTAGGACATACTCACTCCACCAATGGCACGGGTGTGGGGTAGGTCGACTCTCCACATCGGGCCTTAACTACCCTCGAGGAGAAAAATGAAACTTCGCTTAACAGCGCGCTCAGCCGTGGCAATTGCCGCAGCAGTAGCAGTTGCAGTCACGGGTGCGATGTTCTCGCCCGCGCAAGGTGCGACAAAGCAGACAATTGTTATGCAGGAACCTTCTGCAATGACATCGCTTAACACACTCACTTCAAATGGAAACCTTGTTACTAATGATGACATTGCATATTTCCAAGGCTTTGGATTCACATATACATCCAACGAAAAGAAGTTAGTACAAAACACAAAGTTTGGAACATATAAGGTCGTAAAGAACACTTCAAAAGATTTCCGTGTTCAGTACACAATCAACCCAGGCCTACTCTGGAATGATGGAACTCCAATTACTGCAGATGACTTGCTATTGAGTCACGTCATTGGATCAAATGCATATTCAATCAAAGCAGGATTAGGCGATCCAGATAGCGCCAAAGATCTTCCAGCTTTCGACTCAGGTAACTATGGCGGAGTGTATGCAGCTCACATCGTTGGCATGCCAGTCATGTCTGCTGACCACATGAGCCTAACTCTTCAATATGATGTGAAGATTGCTAACTGGGATTATTACGCTCCCGGTCCATTCCCTGTTCACACTTTGGAACAACTTGCTGCTGGTAAAAAAGCTCTTGGAACTGTTGCCGAGAATAATGCAGCAAAGGCCAAGTTTACTTCTGATTTCACTTCGATGAACACTGCTTCATTGAAAGCAATGGGTAAGATCTGGTCAACTGCTTACGACATTACAACTATCAATAGCAGCACAAATCCACTATTGCTAGTTGGAAATGGCGACTTCAAAATTGAAAGTGCAGTAGATAACCAGAGCGTAACTCTTGTCATTGATCCAAAGACAAACGGTACCTCAGGTCCAAAAGCAGAGAACTTCACAAAGATGATATTCCGCTTTGACGTCTCTGATGCTGCAGCCCCACAAGCATTAGCAAATAAGGAGATTGATCTTTACCAAGGTCAGGTAACTCCAGATGCTGTTGCTCAGCTAAAGACAATTAAGGGTGTAAACCTCATTGGTGGAACTGCTGCAACTTATGAGCAGATTTCACTTCGTACGGCATCTGCTCCAGGACAAACAGATGTTTATGCTGGTCCATTCAAGAACCCATTGGTACGTAAGGCTTTCTTGCTTGCATACCCACGCGAAGAGATTCTTGCTAAGTTAATTAAACCTGTCGTACCAGCTGCTCAGGTTCTAAACTCACGTTTCGTGATGCCGGATGAGGGTGCAGCTTTCACTACGATGATTGCAGCAAATGGCTCGAATCTATTTTCAGCCGGAACTCAAGCTGCACGTACAGCGCAGGCACTTCGAATCATGCAGCAGGTGTACGGAAGCGATGTTGCTTCTAAGCCAATTGCAATCAATATGGACTACAAGAACTCAGCTCGTCGTATTGATGCATTCACAATCGCACAAGCTGGACTTGCAAAAGCCGGCTTCAAGCTAACTGGTGAACCAAATCCTAAGTGGTCTGCACAACTTGATCTGACTAAATATGACGCTGCCATGTTCGCATGGGGCGCAGGGTTACCTGTACAAAAGGGTGACTGCGGTCAGCTCCAGTCAAATGTTGGAAACAACCACTTCGGTTGGAATGATCCAAAGATCGATTCACTCTGTGAATCACTGCAGGGAGCGGCAATGTCAAGTGCTACCAAGAATCGCGTCTGGGTTCAGACCGAGCGTCAGCTCATGACAAACTACTGGACATTGGGTCTATACCAATGGCCAGCACTTACTGTGGTCAACAGCGACCTATCGGGTGTTAAGCCTTCAGCAGTCGTTCCAAACTTAGTTTGGAATTTCTGGGAGTGGCATTTCTAAACTAACTTAAGCAATTGAGTTAGTTAGAACACATATGTAGTTAAAGCAGAGAGGCCGTGGGGATTGGGATAAAATCCAGTCTCCACGGCTTGCTGTTACCCTTGGGAAATTATTGTTTGCCTTATACATGAATTTATTTATTAGCGGATAGAGGAATAAAAATTGTTTGCCTACATCATGAGACGCCTTGGAACACTCGTCGTCATTCTTTTCGGCTCAAGTTTTCTTCTCTTTAACTTAACCGCTATATCAGGGGATCCAACTGAAGCTCTACGCTTTAGCACCGACCCCAAGGCCGCCTACCAACTGCACTCACTTATTCGGCAACTGCAGCTGGATGTGCCCCCACCACTTCGATATTTTCTTTGGTTAAAAGGTATTTTGGGTGGATTTGTCGGAAAACTGAATATGGGCTTAACCCGTGATGGTCACGCCGTTACTACCCGCCTTGTTCAGGCCATTCCCACCACTTTTCGCTTGGTGACGATAGCTGCCTTGATCGCACTTGTTCTTGGAATCACTTTGGGAATCATCACCGCGCTTCGCCAATATAGTCGTTTCGATTATGTTGTTACATTTTTCTCATTTTTGATGTTCTCACTTCCAATCTTCTGGGTAGCTGTGCTTCTTAAGCAGTTCCTAGCAATCCGTTTCAATGACTTTTTAGCCAATGCGAAAATTCCTCCTGGTTGGATACTTGTATTTGCCGCAGTAACGGCGGTTTTTTGGGCGGGAGTAATTGGTGGCGAACGAAAGCGCTTCTATCAAGTGCTTGGAATTGCATTTACATCGGCAGCGGTAACGCTTGAGGCTCTTAATTTACTTAACTGGTATGCAAATCCACGACTTGGAATTTTTGTAACTGCAGTTGCAGCAATTGGAATTGCATATGGCGTTACAGCCATTTCCGTTGGGCTGGAGATGAAGAGCGCGCTCAAAGCCTCACTTGCGATGGCAGCTGTAGTTACGGTTCTCTACTATCCACTGCAAATGATTTTTAAGCACAATACAAATTTTAGAGTTCTAACTGGGCTCGTAATTCTCACCGTTCTCACCGCAATCGGATTTAGCCGCTATTTCGCTAAAATCGATCGACGTGCAGTTACGCGAACAACGATAATTTCAGGTCTTTTTATGGGTCTCCTGATTTTCATAGACCGTATGATGCAAACTTGGGGACCTTACCAAGAGCTGGATGGGGTTAACGGACGACCAATCCCAACAATTGGAGAGGGAAACCCTCAACTTTCATCGCATGATTTCTGGATTACAACCCTTGATCGCGCAGTGCATCTATTTTTACCAACAATTGCGCTCACGCTTATCTCTTTCGCTGGATACATTCGTTTTTCACGCGGAACTTTGCTCGAGGTTTTAAATCAAGACTATATCCGTACCGCACGAGCTAAGGGACTTTCTGAACGTACGGTGATTGTTCGCCACGCACTACGAAATACGATGATTCCATTAACGACGATTATTGTCGTAGATCTAGCGGGTCTTATTGGCGGGGCAATTATCACCGAAAGAGTATTTGGTTGGCATGGAATGGGAACCCTATTTAATGAGGCTATCAATACGCTCGACCTGAATTTGTTGATGGGCGTGTTCTTTTGTACAGCCTCACTATCTGTGCTCGCAAACTTAGTCGCCGACTTATTGTATTCAGCCCTTGATCCAAGAATTCGCGTTGGAGGGGGAAAGTAATGATATTTAGAAGAAAAGTAGTAGCAGAACTTGGAGTTGATGCCGCGGAGAATGCAATTCTTAATAAAGAAGTAGAGGGTTTAAGTCAGCGCCAAATTGTGCTTGCCCGCTTCTTCCGTCACCGCGCCGCAATGATCTCAATTATTGTGCTTGCGATTTTAGTTGTCATCGTATTCTCGGCAGTTGATTTTAGTTTGGGGCCGATAACTCTGCATGGTTGGTGGAAGTACTCAATTACAGATACGCCAGATTTAATTGTTAAAGGCTGCCCGGGTTACAGCATCGGATGTCCTACCCTGACTGTAAATCCTTTCAGTGCTCACTTTGGTTTAGGTGATCATCCCTTTGGTCAAGACGATGTTGGACATGATTACTTCGCACTTGTAATGCGCGGCGCGCAGCGTTCTATGTTGGTAACGATCATTATTGGAATGTTAGCTGGAACCATTGGAACCGTAATTGGCGCCATCTCAGGCTTCTACCGCGGACGAATCGACAACGTTTTAATGCGTTTAGTAGATTTCTTGATCACTATTCCAGCGATCATCATCGGTTCTGTGATTGGTTATCACTTTGGAAACCTAGGAGCGACTTTCTTAGCTTTCTACCTTGGATTATTTGCCTGGACCGGCCTATCCCGTTTAGTTCGTGGTGAGTTTTTAACTCTTCGCGAGCGTGATTTTGTGGATGCGGCCCGCGTTGCCGGCGCCTCTAATCGTCGAATTATCTTCAAACACATTTTGCCGAACGCTGTTGGTGTAATCATCGTTTCGGTAACACTTTTGATGTCTGGTGCTATTTTGCTTGAAACCGCCCTTTCCTACCTTGGCTTCGGTGTCGTTGCCCCAGATGTTTCACTTGGGCTTCTCATCTCTAAATATCAGGATGCTTTCACAACCCGACCATGGCTCTTCTGGTATCCGGGATTCTTTATTGTTTCTATCGCCTTATCAATTAACTTTATTGGTGATGGCTTGCGTGATGCTTTTGATCCGCGTCAACGACGTCGAATCAGTAGGAAAGATCGTGCACGATCAAGTGAGATTAAGCGCGAGCGTGAAGCCCTGTGATGACATTAGTCGAACTCTCAGAAACCAAGGACGTAAAAAGTCAGGGCCAACACAAGGCTTGCGATTGCAACTGCGCCGCCGATGTAATTAATGGCGATGTCGCTTTCACAACCGCGCAGCTTTCCGTTTCGAAAGTTCTCCAAGTAAGTTCGCGCAAAATAGGCAGCAGCACCCGAATCACTACGCGGAGAATCTCCAGGTCTAATCTGCCCGGTACCGCCGATACCCATTCCACGAATCTCACTCGGGTGAACCGAACGAGAGTGGTAGCGACTCGGAGCTGGAGCACCCCAAGCATGGATACTTTTTCCGCCAACAACGACCGACATGGTGTATTTAACTTCGATGCTTTCAATCCGATGCCAGCCAACTTGAATAGTTTGCAGAGGATTTGTGATGATTATTCCTTCATCACCGAAAGTAACTTTGGGCCTCAAAAAGAGAAGGTAGGCACAAGTGCCGAGGAACAGGCCCCACGTTGCAGCAACCAGGATTGCTTTTGCGCTGCTATAGAAAATGGAAGCGGCAACTTCGCCGACAATAATGAAGTAGATAACAACGGCCGAAACGTAGACAGTTTTTGGACGGTAAACCATCGTGTTATTCACTCAACTATCTTGTCACAATCTTCATCTCAGAAAGGCTTAACCCGATGAGTGATGCAGTACTAAAAGTTCAAGACTACACAGTTGAATTCTGGGTAGATGGTGTCTGGTACCCAGCAGCCGTCTCAATGAATTTTGAAGTCCAAGCGGGCAACGTACTGGCGATTGTTGGCGAATCCGGCTCGGGAAAATCCACTACCGCCATGGGAATCATGTCGTTACTGGCAACAAACTCTCGCACATCGGGCAGCGTAAAGATTAAGGGTCAAGAGGTTTTGGGGCTTTCTAACCGCGAACTTCGCAGGTTCCGTGGAAAAGAAGTTGCCTATATTTTCCAAGAGCCAATGACTGCTTTGAACCCCGTGTACTCAATTGGTTTTCAAATTGTAGAGACACTTCGAAATCACTTTGATATGGATCCAACAGTTGCAAAGGCACGCGCCGTTGAGTTGCTGACGATGGTTGAACTTCCAGATCCACTCATGGCCTTTGATAAGTTCCCTCATCAACTCTCAGGTGGACAACGTCAGCGAGCCATCATTGCTCAAGCTCTTGCTTGCGATCCTGCCCTTCTTGTTGCCGATGAGCCAACAACGGCTTTGGATGTAACGGTTCAAGCTGAAATTCTCGATTTAATGCGTGAGTTAAAGACGCGCCTAAACTCTGCAATTTTGCTTATCACCCACGCAATGGGTGTTGTTGCAGATATGGCCGATTTTATTTTAGTTATGAAAGATGGAATCGTTGTTGAGTCGGGAACTGCTGATCAGATTTTCAATCGACCACAGCATCCTTACACTCAAGAACTGCTTGCCGCAGTACCGCGCCTTGGTCATAGTGCAAAGCGAGATTTAGTTTTCTCAACACCAACTAAACCGGAGCCCGTCATTCGTTTAGAGGATGTAACTATTGAATATCCAAAGCGCGGTCGAATTCCAGCATTTGTGGCCGTTAAAAACTTTAACCTTGAAATCTTTCCCGGTGAAATCGTTGGTCTAGTTGGCGAATCCGGTTCTGGTAAGACAACCGTGGGAAGAGCGGCAATTGGTCTGTTGCCAATTAAGTCAGGCAAGATTGAGATTGTCGGAAACGACATCAGCCATGCAGTGGGCAAAGAGCTCTCAAAGATTCGTCGTCATACTGGAATCGTCTTTCAAGATCCAGCTAGTTCGCTCAATCCACGTCTGCCGATTGGTGAGTCAATTGGCGAGCCAATATTCTTAGCCAAGATTGCAAAAGGTGCAGAGCTTGCGCATATGGTCGAAGAGCTCCTTGATCAAGTCGAACTCCCACGCAGTTATCGCAACCGATATCCGCATGAGCTCTCAGGTGGCCAACGTCAGCGCGTGGGAATCGCACGTGCCCTAGCGCTCACTCCAGATCTGCTCATTGCAGATGAACCAACATCGGCACTCGATGTATCGGTCCAAGCTCGTTTTCTCGATTTACTCCAAGAGCTTCAAGAGAAGATGAAGTTTGCATGTCTGTTCATCAGCCATGACTTGGCCGTGGTCGATATTTTGGCCCACCGCATTGCAGTTATGCAGGATGGTCTGCTAGTCGAAGAGGGCGAGCGCGATGCAATTTTGCAACGTCCTACAAATGACTACACACGTCGCTTAATTGCCGCGGTTCCAGTGCCCGATCCTGCCGAACAGCGCATCCGCCGCGAGGCCCGTATTGCCTCCAAGAAATAGATCGCTCTAATCGCTAGCTTGCCCGCTTCGATGCTTGTATCGACCAAGAAAATCGGTCTTCATGTCGGCGAAATTTCCATCCAGTAGCGCCTGTCGCATCTGATCAACTAAGCGCACAATAAAACGCTGGTTATGAATCGTTGCCAATGTCGCGGCAATCATTTCCTTACCGCGAAACACATGGTGCATATACGCCCGTGAGTAGTGCGTACACGTATAACAGTCACATTCATCGTCTATCGCCTCGAAATCGCGCTTAAAACGGCTGTTAGACAGGTTAAAACGCCCCTCCATCGTGTACACAGCGCTTGTGCGAGCAATTCGTGACGCTAAAACGCAGTCAAAGGTATCGACGCCGTTTTCAACACCGACAAATAAGTCTTCAGGGGCACCTATGCCCAATAAATGTTTAGGTTTATTTTCAGGAAGCGCGCGATTGACCCACGAGAGGATGGTTCCGAGTTGGGATTTATCTAAGGCCCCTCCGATTCCAAAGCCATCGAATGAGATTCCCGAAGACTCCATGGTCCCCAAGTCGCCCGCCGCCTTTTTTCGCAAATCCTCATATTGGGCGCCTTGAATTACGCCAAAAAGGGCTTGGTATGGCTTATGGCTGCGGGCCTCGGTCAGGCGTTTATGTTCATCTAAGCAGCGCATCGCCCATGCAAATGTGCGATCCATTGCCAGCTCTTGATAGCGACGAGTGTTATGCAAAGTGGTGCACTCATCGAATGCAAACATGATGTCGGCACCGATCTGGTGTTGGACCTGCATGGAAATCTCCGGAGTAAATCGATGCATCGAACCATCGAGGTGGGATTTAAAAGTAACGCCCTCATCATCGACATGTGCAAGACGCTCTTTATTATCGGCGATGACATCATCGCGTCTGAAAGTCTTGGCATCCATCGCTAAAACTTTTTTGAAGCCAACGCCAAGGGATAAGACTTGAAAGCCTCCCGAATCGGTAAACGTCGGCCCGGGCCAATTCATGAATTGGCTTATGCCGCCGGCCTCATCCAAAATATCGGCCCCTGGTTGCAAATACAGGTGATACGCATTTGCCAGTAAAGCTTGAGATCCTAGATCGGCCATCGCTTCAGGCAGAACAGATTTAACGGTGGCTTTAGTTCCAACTGGAATAAATGCCGGCGTTTGAATCTGACCATGCGGCGTAGTAATAGTTCCAACGCGCGCTAAAGACCCACTTTCGGCGAGTTTTATATCAAAGGAGAAATTCACCAGTTACCAAATCTGAACGCGTGATTTTTCATCCAGCCACAACGCATCATTTTCAGTAACTCCAAAAGCCTCATAGAAAGGCGTGAAGTTACTAACGATTGTGTTGCAACGAAACTCACTGGGGGAGTGCGGATCGGTTGCAATACGGCGGCGCATTTCCTCAGGCCGTACCTTCGCGCGCCACACTTGGGCACATCCAAGGAAAAGGCGTTGTTCGCCGGTAAAACCATCGATTACGGGTGAGGCTTGATCGCCTAATGAAATTTTGTAGGCCTTGTAGGCGATTGCAAGACCACCTAAATCTCCGATATTTTCCCCAACAGTCAGGGCGCCGTTAACCGTAATGTCAGGGGTTTCTTCGGGGTTTAGTTTGTTGTACTGCTCGATGAGGGCGTTGGAGCGAAGCTCAAAAGCGGCTCGATCGGCATCAGTCCACCAATTAATCAGGGCCCCGTCGCCATCGTATTTAGAGCCTTGGTCATCAAAACCATGACCGATTTCATGGCCAATAACGGCTCCAATTCCGCCGTAGTTAACGGCATCATCCGAGCTGAGTCCAAAGAACGGTGGCTGCAAAATAGCCGCTGGGAAAACGATCTCATTCATCACGGGGTTGTAATAAGCATTGACCGTCTGCGGAGTCATGTGCCACTCATCGCGATCAACTGGTTTACCAATCTTGGCTAGCTCAAAGTCGCGTTGGAATTTAGTTACATGGCCAATATTTGCAAACAAATCATTGGGGTTGGTCTCAAGGGCTGAATAATCCCGCCACTTGTTAGGATATCCAATCTTTGGCGTGAACTTAGATAGCTTTTCTAGCGCTTTAAGTTTGGTCGCATCGCTCATCCAATCGATGGCGTTAATGCTAATTCGATAGGCCTCGATTAAATTTGCAACGAGCTCTTCCATGCGCGCCTTTGCCTCAAGCGGAAAATGCTGCTCTACATAGACTTTGCCGACAGCCTCACCTAAAGAGCCCTCAACAACTGAGACTGCACGCTTCCAGCGCTCGCGAAGTTCTGGTGTACCAGAAAGGGTTTTGCCATAAAAGGAGAAGTTTTGATTGACCAAATCGCTTGAAAGATAAGGCGCAGAACCGCTGATGATGTTCCACTTGAGCCATGCCACCCACGAGTCGCGATCAAAGCTGGAGAGAATTGTAGATAGGCCGGCAAAAAATGGGGGTTGCTGAACGATGACGGAATCTAAAACAACGGCGGGAATTTCACCAGCTGAAAGGTAGAGGTCAAAGTCGAAAGCTGGCATCAGGTCGATGACCTCGGCGCGGCTCATCTTGTTATAGGTCAGGGTCGCATCTCGGTCTTTAACGGCATCAAAATGGTGGCTAGCAATCTGCGTTTCAAGGGCGAGAATTTTATTGGCTAAATCTTTCCCTTCTTTGATACCTACAAGTGCAAACATGGCCTCAACATGTACCAGGAAGGCATCACGGATTTCGGCATATTGATCGTCACGGTAGTAAGACTCATCAGGCAGTGAGATTCCGCCTTGAGCCAGATAAAGGATGTTTGTTGATGCATCCATTTGATCTGCATAAATAAAGGAGCCAAAGACTCCGCCCAAACCGCGTGCCTCAAGCCAAGACATCGTTGAAATAAAATCCTTGAGCGTTTCAATTGAATCGCACATCGCTAAATCTTTAAGAATCGGCGAATAGCCCTTAGCTTCAATTGCATCTGCTGCCATAAATGATGTGTAAAGGTCGCTGATTTTTGTGGCCTCTGCCGAACCCGTTGCACTCTCGATAATGGCACGGACCCGTTTCTCCGATAGGTCGCGCAGGGTTATAAATGCACCATCGGAGGAGCGATCTGCTGGAATAACGGCAGTTTTCAGCCAAGTCCCATTGACGTGGCGATAGAGATCATCCTGAATACGCACAGTTGAATCAATATGGTTTAAATCTAAACCGCTAGTGCTGGTGCTCACGCGTAAAACCCCTAACAAGATAAGTAGTTGAAAGTTCAACCGTTAGCGTAGACTGTCCTCATGCCAAGTGAAAACGCTACCGCACCAGCCTGGCTTAACCCAGCGGAAATGAAGGCCTGGCGCAGTTACATCATTGCTAGCCGGCGGCTTTTGGAGGCTCTAGATATTGATTTAGAGGGTCACGATCTTTCAATGCCCGACTATGAGATTTTGGCCCAGTTAAGTGATGCTCCAGATCGCAAACTGCGAATGAGCGAGCTAGCTGCAATCACACTTCTATCGCGCTCGCGATTATCACATCGAATGAAAGTCATGGAGAAGGCCGGTTGGGTCAAACGCGAAGCGTGTCCATCGGATAAGCGGGGATATTTTGCAGTGATGACAGCTAAGGGGTGGAAGGCGATTGTGGCTGCGGCCCCTGATCATGTAGAGAGTGTGCGGACTCGCTTCGTGGATCACTTAACGAAAGAGGACCAAGTAGTTTTAGCTAAAATTTTTTCACGAATTGAAGAGTCGCTTCGCAATGAGATTAAGAGCGAATAGAAAAATGGTATAAAAAAACCCGCCACATAAAGTGGCGGGTTTTCTTAATTGATAATTACTTCTTAGCA
>SESB01001547.1_pt1 | contig 14788 bp, 17 predicted proteins | sample 3171441 | NCBI WGS metagenome assembly SESB01 (sample SAMN06051867, study PRJNA518727) | freshwater metagenome | biome: subpolar coniferous forest; feature: holomictic lake; material: water; isolation source: holomictic Lake 227, 6 m depth | place: Canada: near Kenora, Ontario | collected...
TATGAGATCTAGAAGTATAGCTTATAAATTCTTTAAATTCTTTACCTAATTCGCAAGATTTTCCTTTTAGTTCATTAAATAATTTGCTTATACACTGTTGAGCTTGATCTTTTGTTTGTTGTTTTATATCTATTTCAAAACATAACTTAAAAAATTGTTCATTAATACCGCTCATTGCAAATATTTGCTCAATTCCCACATCAGCCATTATCTTGGTACCTGTTTCTGATGCTGTGCTACTTGCTCCAGCACTACATCCTGTTGCCGTTGAAATTGTTAATCCAACTAATTTATCAAATTGAGATGCAAGAATAGCACCATCTGAAGCTTGATTTTGTAATTTAATATAAATTAAATTACTTTGTATTTTTGCTCCAGTGCAATTTATTATATTAGGTCTTGTAACGAAAGAAAAAATTGTATGTTTTGAATCTATTGCATAAAGAGAATCTTGATGATGTCCTGGTGCGTCAAAGCTAAGTACGTTAACATGGTAATCTTTTAAACTTGCATGTCCTTGTAAAACTATACGTTCTGTTATAAAGCCTCCTAATGAATGTCCAGTTAAATAGATCATTGATATTTTTGTTCCATCTTTTTTTGTTTGTTCTATTTCTTGTTCCATAACATTTTTTATAAAATCTTCAGCGCTTTTATAGTATTCATTATCAGTATCAAATGTTTGTAAAGCAATTTCTTTGTCTACCAAAAAATCTTGTAAATTCAGCGTTGTACCTCTAAAAGAAAAATAAATTGCGACTTCATTTTGTATAATTGTTTTGTAAGCACGACATCTACTATTAACTGGGCTAAAGAATCCTTTAACCATTTTAAAATATGAAAACCATCCTGTAGGCGCGTCTCTTTTTTCCGAAGCAATAAGTTTATATTTAGGTTCGTTAAGTATAGATTTAAATAATTTCTCATGCTTTTGCAGATCAGGATCGGAATCTGGTAATTTTTCGTCCCAATCTTTTTCCTTAATGTTTTTTTCTGTTTCAAGATCATAATAGGAAAGAAATGAAAAAATTGCATTAGTTAAAAGTATTTTAGGTGTTAATTTCATAAAATTATTCTCCTCTACGTGTAGATATGGTCAAATGTAAAAAATTTTTTAGTCTTATTTGTTACTATCATCAAACACTAAGTGATGGTCTAGATGTGCTGTGAAACAAAGATGGTTTTGTTTGAGTTGAAGAAGAATTACTATTATTAGCCTTTTCTTGAGCGGTCGCTGCATAAAGAATCAACGGTGCTCGTTGTTGTTGTTCTAATACAATCGAATTATCCAATGTGTTTTGTACCTTGTAGAGAGACACGTCCTCACATCTTATATCTACTGCTAATTTAACTAAATTTTCTATAAACGGGAAAAAACTTGGAATAATTTCATTAGAATTATATAGGGTATATAACGATTTAAAACCACTATATAAAAAAAAGGCGCCCATTAAAATCCCAGATGCTATCCCAGCTTCTTTCCACTCTTCTTTTTCATATTTACCTTTTGAGGCAAGAATTGCTAAAAAACTACAAAGAAACACAACAGCTCCAATACCAATCGGTAAGACACACGTTCCAAAATTATAGCATCCCGGGCTATAATGATGAGCATCCAAAAAACTACTTTTGTTTTTTTTGATAAAAAAGTCTCTTCCTGGAAATGGCTTTAATTTTTTAAAAAACCCTCCTGCCTCTAAAAGCTCATAAACTAAAGTAGCACAATTATAATGTTTTTTTCCGAACCATCCAAAAATTTGCCATCTTAATTTGTCCGACGGTGAATTTATCTCATCATAATGAGCCATCATTCTATTTACATCTAAATTTTTAATTTCTATTACGAATTTAGGGTGCCTAAATTCATATTCCATATCTTTACTATATTGTTCTACAATTTCACCAGGTTGTGAAAAACAAAATTTTAAAAATCTTTTTATAGCCCCTACTTTGTCAGCTGATGGATGATATAAGCTAACATGTTTAAAATTATCACCGTCTCCCCTCATAAGGATCCCCATATGGCAGCCACGCCGTTCAAGTTTACCGCCTCTATATGAAGACCATATTAATATTCTAACAGTATTTTCTTTCATGTCTGCACGAATTAATGAGTCGAAATGCTTTTTAGGAATCTCTTTTATATTTTCATATTTAAGAGGAAGCGATGGCTTATATAAATATTCATTGTTACCTTTATCTATAAGCTCAAGTTCTTGTATATCTCGTTTATCAAATGTGATATCTATATTATGCATAAATATTTTCCCTTAACTTGCAAGTTAAATAAACTTATACTTTTTTTATAGAAGTTCCTTGTAAAAAGTAATAACAAGAAATCTCCTGAAAATTTAAGACTACTATAGTTGTTTCGTTTATGTCAACGCTGACGACAGCACTTTTGCAAACACAAATTTAATTATTAAAACCCAATTAAAAGTAATTTAAGAATTGAATAATTGTTAATTTTTTACTGACTATGTAATAATACAAGTCTTAAAAGCAATATTTAAAAGGACAATATAATGCCACCTAAGATTACACCAAAATCTAAAATTAAACATAAACCTACAATTAAAACTAAACCAAAGATGCCTATTAAAACTTTAAAAAAGAAAACAACCAAGGTAACAATAGTCAAGCGCGTAACATTTACAGCTCAAGAATTTAAATCAGTCCAACAAATGCTAACTGCTAATGACTGTCAAACTTTAAAGGAATGGATTACAAAAATAATATCTGAACATAAATTACAACAACCGTCAGTAAGCACCTAATGTAACAGTGCATAATCAGGTCTTTTTAACTTTAAATTATGGAGATGTGAACCCATATATTATTAATCTGTGATACCTTTTAATTTTTGAGGAAATATATGTCGCTGATTACTCTTGATGAACTTGCACCCCATACCGAAAGCCCATTTAAACTAATTATGCTAGCAGCCAATAGAGCGCACCAGTTAGACAAAGGTTCGGCAGAAGCTAAAGTACCATGGAATAATGATAAAGCGCCTATAGTAGCCTTAAGGGAGATTATAGCAGGGCATGATGTAGCTGAATGATGCTAATACTAGGGTTAGAAAGCGGTATGTTTTAATGGCTCTATAACGCCGTATAATGCGTGTAGAGCCACGATAGGTTTAACAGGCTAGGGAAGTATATGGTATGGTGAATGTAGTATTATAGATTAAATCAGGTTTGACTATGGAACTTCAACGTTTCCTTAAGAAGGATCTGTAATAATCTTAATATTAGTGGCAGCAGGTTTGTTACTATCGTTCATTATTATATCGTAGCTAATCTTAATCCCATCTAAGGCAAATTTATCAATAAGCTTAATACCAGCCTTATCCAGTTCAGATATATGCAACACTACTTCATTGAATTTATCATCTGGCTTAATAAATCCAAAGTTCTGTTTTATATCGAACCATTTTACAGTACCAGTTGCCATATATTACTTTACATATAATCTATTAATGTTTCGCATAAAGCGGTGTATAAGATTCCTATAATTAGCATAAATAGTGGAGCTGCAATATGTAACCGTAGTTATCATTGCGCTCCAATAAAACATTACCATTTTTATAATGATGATTGTCAACTAAATTAATATCCTTTGACAGCATAAATTCTGATGTAAAGTCGCACTGTAGCCTCATTATAGCTAAACATCAGGTTTGCTTTATGATTCTAATTATACAAAAAACACTTGTTTTATAGACTAAACCACGTTGTTAGTTTTCATTATGGGTATATTACTATCAATAATATACCTAGGGATTTATACGATTGTTTGGGTTTTTTAGCAAGCATTAAGACTTGTTCTTTTAGGCTTTCCGATAGGTAGTGAGCCTATAAGTTTTACGGTTGTGTTTTTTCTCAACGAAGAAGGACTTTACGCCACTGCCGGTAATTCTAATGCCAAAACCTGTAGTAGTAGTATCATAGTAGCGCTTTTGTTGCATATTGAGATCTGCTAATTTTAATTTCTGAATAAAATTGCTAGTAATATGCGTCATATCAAATCTCCAGACATATTAATTATAAAAGAACGCTGCATCGTAAAAATTTTAAGAAAATGCAGCGCAGATCTCATTGTTGATTATTACCGCTCTTTATAAACTTTATAAGCTCAACTAAAATTAAAGAATAACTGCTTAATTGTTCTAAATATGATTTCGGGCAATTAGACAATTGATTCAGTACGACCAATATTTTTTGAGCTGAACTATAGCTAACGTTAAACTCAAACAATTTCTTTGTAATGCTTGTGTCTTTATCAAATAAGATATTGATAACCTCAGCATCAGCCAGATATTGTTTGGTGATTAAATCGAAATCTTTAATGTCTACTATATGTTTATTTAGAAGTGTAAAATAATTATACAATGTGGTATTGTTGTTGTGCATGGTTAGCTCCCAATTAGTTAACTGTGCCACGGGGCATTATTGCTTCCGTGGTGGCTGGCAGCGTTCAACTGCTAGCCACGCTACTTTAATGTAGCGATGCAATCACATTATCAGCTAATAATTCAATAGTCAACTATAATATATAGCCTAGTCATTGACACAAACAACGTAGTCAGTTATAGTCATAGTAATTATAAATAAAATTGGATCACAATACATGCCTAATATCAGTTCCTTTCATGGTATGAATATATACATGTATAGAGGAGATCATCTGCCGCCACATTTCCACGTGGAATACGCAGAATATGAAGTTACCTTTAATATTCTTGCATTTAAAATTATAGAAGGCTACATGCCTAGAAATAAACTAAAGTTAGTAGTAGAATGGACAAATAAGTATCGTAAAGATTTACTGGAGAATTGGGAACTATGCAATCAAAAAAAGCTATGTTGGCAAGGAATACCATTAAAAAAGATCCCGCCCCTACAATAGGGCGTACTGTTCCATGGAAACTGATAGACGTACAACCACTATCTGATTACAGATTGTTAGTTAAGTTCACTGATGACACTATAGGGGTAGTTAATATGAAGAATCTGTTAGCAAAGAATGACATTGGGGTATTTACACCTTTAAAAGACGTAAACATATTTAATCAAGTTCACCTTGCACATGGCGTGGTTACTTGGAATGATGAAGTTGACCTTGCACCAGATGCTATGTATAAAGAAATTAAAGCTAATGGTTCTTGGACGATTGGATAAAGATACCTATATGTCCGCAAAAAAAATAGATCATCCTGGAAAATATCTTTACCATAAATTTATAAGCAAAGGAATTACTATAGCAACTTTAGCTAATAATTTAGGGGTAACCAGAAATACAGTATCTAGATTATTAAACGGTAAACATGGTATTAGCTCTGAAATGGCGTTAAGATTATCAAAGTTATTACCAAACACTACAGTCAAATACTGGATGGATATACAACAAGAATATGATATATGGCTTGTAAATAAGAAAAGCAAAAGTATAAAGGTTAAACCGCTAAAACTCTCATAAGGATAATAATCTAATATTTAGTTTATCCAAACATTACCACTAACATAAGTAATAAATCCATTTTTAGAACCCTAAAACCCTAGGCTTAACAGCAAACCTGTTAGAGCGGAAAAAATTATGTTGTAGCCACCAAAAAGAAAAATAAGTTTAAATTATTATTTAAGGCACCTGATGATTTTTGTAAAAAATCATCAGGAACCGCCCGTTAGGGCGGAAGAAATTACGTAGGGCCATCAAAAAGAAAACCACATTATTAAATGTTTAAGTTAACCATTTAAACATTATAAATGCTCCACAGATGATCCCAAACAATATCGCACTAACTATATAAAGCAAAAAATTTTTCTCGATTAATTTTTCATTATCATTAACTACCATTTCAACTCTATCACATTCTGTTCGCAATTTATAACACGCCCCTAGCATCTGTTGATCAATTGCTTTTTTTATTTCCCCTAACAAATTATTATAGATTTTGTTAGCTATTATTTGAGTCGTTTCTCTTACGCTGTTTTCTAATAGTGGCCCTACTTGATTTAACTCGGTTATAGTCTCATTAAGACTTTCAACAGTCGCTCTTAATTCTAGATCTCTTTGTATTCCCCGATCACCGCCAGCTTCTAACTTCTCACATAGTCGCATTAACTGATAAACCATAGATTGCAATTTCATCTCTGGTATGATTATTTCTTGCTCCATAAACAATTACCTCTCAAATCCTATAGATAAATCTTGATCACGCGGATCACGAGAAAACTCTACATGCCACTCTAAATAATTATTTGGTGCTCTTTGGTGTGTTTCTATTTCTTTTAATAAAGTTTCAGTATCTTTTAAATCTACCATAGATCCCTGGTGGTCGGTTTTTAATTCTACATAACGATTTTGTTCTTTAATTAAACGCTGATTATATTCCACTAAATTAATGCTTGGATCTTTTTCGTGTTTAAGTATTTCAATCATTCGTCTGCCATCAGATAAATTAAGCTCCTTACCAACTAAGCCCATAATAGTTTCTTGACTATCAATAACTTTATAAGTTTTTTGAGGATTATGTTCATTTAAAATTTTTTCACTTAAGCGATTTTGGTTTTTAATAAATTGTAATTGCTCGCTAGCAAATCTTTGCTCCATTTCTTTTTCTTTGAGTAACTGTTTATGTTCTAAATCATTTGCTCGTTCTATGTGACCAAACTTTTTTTCTAACTCTGCTTTAAATTGTCCAAATACATCTAAGACATTTGTCTCTTTAAATCCATCTAAATTGGAGTATTGTTTGCTAAATGGAAAACCAGCTTTTACTAATGGCACTTGTAGCAACTGTTTTGATGCTGATGACTGGATCTCTCGATTAACTTTAAAATCACCAAGATAATCAAGGGAAACGTCCTTGGCACGATTCCTGGATAAACTTTTTTCCAAATCAATATAATTCGGAAATTCTTCTTGACTATAAAATAAATCAGCACTTTCCCTATGGCGTGTCATACCAACATAGCTAGTATGGGCATCTAAATATTTAGAGGCTAGCAAGTAACCACGATCAACAGTTACCCCTTGTGCTTTATGAATGGTGGTAGCATAACCATGATCCAAATGATTGTAAAGCGCAAAATCCACCATTACTGTTTTACCTAAATTACGGTCTCTTGCATCTAATCTTACTTTTAGTGCTTCACCATAAACTGCCTCAACAGTTCCCAAACTACCATTCATAACCCCCATGTCCCTATCGTTCTTTAAAAAATAAACTCGATCATGCTCGGCAAAATTACGCTCTCCTCTAAATGTAGTAAATGCAGCATCGATCCCTAGCTCCCCATTATTTTTACGTAACTCGCGAGCTTGATTATTTAAATCTTGCACATCTACCTTGGTATAGGCCAGCATAATTTGACTAATTTCCGGATTTTGTAATCGAACATCATTCCACAAATTAACCATTTGGGATTTAGCAAGTGCTGTAGTTTGGGCAACATGAATATGAGTATGCTGGTTGTAAGCGTCTAGTGCTTTTTGCACTTCCCCAACCGCTAAATTACAAGTAGCTTCTTTTTGCCAATCCTCTTTTTGCCGAAAAATCTCGGTTAGTTCTTGATAGCTAACGATTTCAGTAATAGCACGGAAGGCCGCTCCAGCCTCTATGGCTTGCACTTGTTGGTTGTCGCCACCAAACACTAATTTGGCACCGGCGCGAGTTACCTCATCTACAATTCTAGCCATTGCCCTGGAACCCAGCATTCCTGCTTCATCAACCACTAATACATCTTGCTTAGTTAAAGGCTCTAATCCTCTATCCCAGTAATAAGCACGACTGGCAAAAGTACGGCTGGCAATACCACTACCAGCTTCCAATGATTCAGCAGCAATTCCGGAAAGCGTCACCCCTTGAACCCTATAACCTTCCATTTCCCAAACCTCACGAGCAGCTCCCAACATATAGCTTTTACCAGTACCAGCGTAACCTACTATGCATTTAAGCTTTCCTGGATCTAAGAGATAATTAAACGCTTGAGCTTGCTCTGGAGTTAAATTGTAATCATTAACAGTCTTCCAGCGAGCTACATTTGGTATTGCTGGTTCCTTCTTTTCTGCAAGAGCTAGCGCTTGACTCATCATTTTAGCTTCTAAATTTACCATCTCTTGAGTACTAAAACGTTCACGATTATTTAAATCTAAGCCAAGCTTAACAATATTGTCTTGTGACTTAATTAACTCGTAAACCTGACTAAATTGAGAGGCATCCACGGTATGGCGGTTTATAAATCTCGCTAAATCATGATGAGTAAAGGTTGATTGTTGTTGGGTTAGGGCTTTTAACGCAATCTGTGGCTCTTGTAATAACCGCTCCCCATTTTCTCTAGCTATCCTTTGGTGATCGGCTAACCGCACCATTTGCTCTTTAGCAGCCTCAGCACCGATTTTATGTTGTGGCTCTAAGGGAATAGCCTGCTCTACTAGCGATCGGTGGTCTACGCGCAAATCATGGTCGTTTAATGCCAAATATCGGTTACAGTATTCTGCCCATTGTTCTCGCCAAGTTAATAATAAATCTTTACTGTTCCAGCTTCTTTCCTTTTGACCGAAACCTTCTTGCTCAATAGTTCTGGTAGTTAGCATTACATGAGCATGATAGTAAGCTCCATCACTTTTTTGGTCAGCGTGAATATTTAAGTCAGCGACCATTCCTCGATCTACAAATGCCTGTTGAGTAAATTCTTCCGCTAGCATTATGTTTTGTTGCAAACTAAGTTCTTTGGGTAATGAAAAATTAAATTCTCTAGCTAACTGGGCATCCTTTCTTTTTTCTACTTTTTCTACTTCATTCCACAATCGTTCCCGATCTTTTATCCACTCTGGCGCACCATTAGGAGCTAAAATATTTTTATAAACCACGTCCTGCTTTTTAGTGTAGTCTTGTATTTTTTGATAACGTTCATCAAACAACTTTTCGCCAGAACGATAAGCCGCACAAGCAACCGCACTACGACCTTGCGAGCGTGCAACTATCGTTCCACTGAAATGATAAATTGCCATAAGGTTTTTAACTTAATTCTTGATTTTTATCTTGATTTTTAAAAACTCAAAATTCAAACCTAACACAACTAGTGATAATTTTTCAAGAGCACGTCGCGTAGCGACGTATAAGCGCGCTCTTTTATTCTTTTTTTTTTGCTTTTTTTGTGTGTTATGTCTGCTGTTTGCTGTAGTCTTTATTTTGTGTGGTTCTGGTTTGGCGTTGGCGCGGTAATGGTGCTTGATCTAGATTTTCTATAATGGTAAAATTTAGTGATAATTAATTTTTATGAAAACTTATGAGAACTATTAACGTTGAGAACAAGTTAAAAAAGTTGCAAGATCGCAAATCAGCAATAACGGCTAAAATGCAAAAATTAGAAGCATCTACCAAAGTGATAACCAGAAAACAAGCGTTGCAAAGAAAAATTTTAGTGGGGGCATATTACCTGGAACAAGCTGCTAAAAATGGAAATTTAAACGAGTTAAAGGAAAACATGTTAAAAAGCTTACAAAGAGAAAACGATAGAAAACTTTTTGAAAATTTATAGTTTTCACAAAAAGTATGGCTGAAGAACAAGGCTAGAACGGCCTAATTTTGCGTTTAAAGATGTTTTCTCAACGTTGCCACCCCAAATCACCGCCCCAACAAATAAACGCCATTTTTCGCGTTTAAGTTTGGCCATCTTGAATTTGGTTTTATAATTTTTTATTAAAGTTTGCGCTTTGTTTTAATAGCTAAATTTTTTCTTATTTTCGGAAACAAGTAGTTATTTTTACAACTAACGCTTAATTAATTTTTACTTTCGTTATTTAAAATTTGTTTTTGTTTGGTTGGCCAAATAATTGTATCAAAATATTCTTTGGCAAGTGCTAATGATTTTTTTCTTTTTGAGATCTCAAAAATTTTTATAGGCATGCCTTTAGGGCATGAATCGCAATTTTGATTAAATTCTAAAAGTTCTTCGTCCAACAAATTATTTAACCATTCTTGCTGAGCAAGTTCTTTAGTTTGAGTTTCAATTTCTAAAATTTTTAAGTTTTTCTTTTTTTGGGCTAACGCGTACTCTTGCATTGCTTCTTCTCGTGGGGTTAAAACTTTTTCTGGGGTTTTGCTAGAATATGGTTGCCCTTTTTTCAACAAAGCAGTAAGAACTACTGTTGGGGAATGCTTAAAACTTTCTGCAACATTATTGTGTTTTAGATCAAAGGCTAAGGCATAGATAGAATTTTGAATAATATCTGCTGATAAGGATAGTTCTGGTTTTTTTGTATGCTCCCTGTATATTTGAATTACATGTGATTCATCAAACCCAAAATCAATTAAAGGAGAAAAATCTATTTGTTTAAAAATTTCTGGTATGTTAGTAGTATTATTTATATAACTACTAACTACACCAGCCTCTGCTAACGCCTCTGCTAACGCCTCTTTAGATTGTGCAGATAATTTAGAGTCGGTTAATTTTAATAAAAGTTTATCATATACATTTTTGGAAAACTCAAAGATTCTATAAGCACCAGCGCTACTGCAATTTTGTGCAACTATTTTTATTAAATTTTTTTTAGTAATCCTTGAAACAATATTTCTTAGTCGATTTGAATTAACCCCAAGGTAGCTATTTAAAGTTTTTGTTGTTATTTCGGTGGTCTTTAATGAGCATGTTTTTATGCACACATCACACAAAAAAAGCAATAAATCCAACTCTTTACCTTCCGGTGGAACCGTGAAATTTTCATCTGTTTTGGCTAACGCCGCGGCTAACGCCCTGCTAACGCCCTGCTTCTGGGTTGCTTCTGCCCTGCTAACGCCCTGCTTCTGCCCTGCTAACGCCCTGCTAACGCCCTGCTTCTGCCCTGCTAACGCCCTGCTAACGCCATGATTTATAGTTTTGTCTGGCTTTTGTGTGCTTTCATTTTGTTCTATATTAAATTCTGGAGTAGAGGAAAAATTCCAAGCTCTATATTCTGTTTTTGAGAAAGGTTTCTTAGTCTTTAATGCTTTTATTATGTTAGGCATTTTTTTATACTCTCTAGTTAAACCGTTATAAGTCTTCTTTTAACGTAGATGCTAAGATTTTTTCACTTATGCATATACCCAAAACTTCCCTTGTTAATTGATCAAAATCATCCCTAACAGCAGATTTTTTTAAATGAGAGAAAGCACCCATTCCCTGGTCTGCTAAGTTCGGTATTTCTTGGACAAAAGGGATCATAGTTTGAATAACCTTTCCATCAAGTTTTGGGTCGTTAAGAAGAGAGACAATAGCTTTGTCAGATAATATTGTTTTACTGCTAAATTTATTTAAAAACACACTATAATCTAAAATTTTTTTAAAATTCTTTGATAATGTTATTATTTCTTCCTTGAGAATTTTAAGGCCTTTTGCGCTAAATTTTTCTGGGTTTAATGGAACTAATATTTTTGTAGAAAATAAACTCGCTGCTGTAACAGCCTGACCCATTGTTGGTGGACAATCAATAAATATAAAATCATAATTGTTTATTATTGGTGCTAAAATATCATTAAAAATATCTGATAAATTCAGGCGTTTACTTATTATTTCATTATCTAAGATGACATTTTCTATTCTACTAGGAATTATATCTATTCCTGGGCATACATTTACGATAGAGTCTTCAATTGAATGAGAGCCTTTTATTATATCAATTAAAACAGGATATTTGTCTGGATCTATGCCGTTTAAATCAGTTAAATTTCCTTGGGGGTCGATATCAATTTTAAGAATTTTAGCCCCATATGTATTTGCACAATTTGCTACATACTCTATAGTTGTTGTTTTTCCTGTTCCGCCTTTAACAATTTGCCCAACTATTTTTTGTCGTTTAAAGGTTATTTCAAAGAGTTTTTTAGCAATAGAGTAATCTATATAGTTTTTGTTCCCCATGGTTGGGCAGCTTATTTTTTTTGCTTTTAGTTGTTTGTGAACAGCTTGTGTTGAGATTCCAAGGAAGTGAGCTGCTGTTGCGATGGACATTTTAGGTTGATGCGGATAATGATCGTTTTTTTTCACCTTTATTCCTTTTGGACAAAGTTAATGAAACTTGTTTGATTGTAACAAAAACGACAACCAAGTCAAGTTGCAGTGTTTTGATTGTTTGATGCGGTTGGGTGTTTTTTAGATAAACAGGTTTGTTAAATTTTAATTTTTTTCAGACTACATTTTAACCTCAATTCGATGGGGGTTTTTATTTAGATTTTTGCTTTTCTCTCATTTACGCTAAACATTTAATTTGATTAAATGAAATTGAGTTTCAGCTGAACCAGCTTATTAAATATTCTAACTCTTATCAAAAACATTGGGTTTTAAGAAAAAAATAAAATTACATTGGTTGTTTAGTTTTTTAACTTAGACATGGCGGACTTTCCGATCTGTCTCTTTTTTTGGAATGACTTGTTTTACTTTTTTGAATTTCATCATCAAGGCTTATACCTTGCAAGACTTTTAATCTACCCACCTCTGAGGTGCTGCTAGCTGTATATTTATAAAGATCTTGTTGAATTGGCGTAAGAGTTAATTCTTGAGCGTTTTCAATTGCTTGAATTAATCCCAATATTTTTGGTTTATGTGTTTCTGTAAATTTGTATTGCATGATAGTACTTTTTTGTTGTCTCGGAGCTTCAAAAATTAATTTATAGTCATCAAAACTTTGTAAATCTGGCTCTATAGGTACTTCTAATTGCACGGGCTTGATTTCATCGCACTTTTTGGACCAGGATTATTTGCGACTATAAATTTTTTCGGGCCAGCTTTAAGTGATTCTATAAATTTGCGGGCCAGCTTTAAATGATTCTATCGGCTCTCGGGCTAACATTATTTGCGACTATCCGATTTTCCCTAATTTGGCACATAGCTAAAGTAACACCCCTAATTTGTGGATTTCATTATTTATTTCTTCCAATCGACTTGGATTTAACTGCCCACGCAAATAAGCTTTAATTTCTTGGCGTTTGATATTAAGCTTCTCGCACAACACTACAAAATTATATCCATGACGAGCTAAATTTGGCTCCAGCATGTTTAGATCCGGTGATAATATTTTTTGAATTGTTCCTGCACTTACTGGTTTTTCCCCAATTTCATACCCTTTTTCTAATGCACGAGTAAGATAATACGTCATTTGTAATGGAGTAATAAGTCGATCAGATAATAATGCAACAGCTTCTTTAGTTAAAATATCATATGGCTTTATGGTGTTTTTACTACAGTTTTTGAGTAACCATTCGATAAATTTTGGACTTTGGGTACCCATGCTACCTAATTCAAAAATTCTGGCACGAGCACCTATTTCTTCAAGGGCTGGATTACGTAAATCATTGGCTAATTTGGGATGCCCTATCACTGCAATAGCTAATGTGCCTTGCCCATCTTGTACCGTCTCAATCAAGTGCTTTAACCCAATTAGGGTACGCGGGTGTAGATCATGTGCTTCATCAATAAAGAGCACAACTGCTTTATTAAGATCTCGGATCAAAGCTTGTAATTTTCTTTCGCGTTTTTCAGGTTGAGTAGGCATTTTTCCGTCTTTCTTGGTTGCTAAATCAGCAAACAATGCCGTATAAAGAGTATTAATATTTACTTGACGTCTATCAGTAGCCAATGATTTACACACAATAATTTTATTATGTTCTCGTAAAGTTTGTTGTATGCGGCGCAAGGTTACAGTTTTGCCAGTACCTACCATTCCTGTTAAAGCAAGCAAACCACCAGCTTTAATTGCATGTTGAATATTAGCTAGCATGGTTTGATAGTGCTGCGTCTCAAAATAATCAGCTTTATCAAATTCTTTGGTTATTCCATAATGTTTCATGCTCTCGAGATCCATTAGTTTTCCTCCTGATTGGTTGCTAATCGAAGTTCAAACAATTGTTTAATGCGTGCCATAATCACTTGCTTTTCCAACGTTTCTGCAATGATCTCATTGATCGCTGATAGTTGTTCTGGTAGCAAACTGCCCAGTGGTAGCCCAAGCCAACGTGCAACAGCTTCTTTAGCTTCCACGGGATCTTTAAATAAAGTTTGAGCAAACAAATTCTGTTGAGTAAATGGTACCGATGGTGGTGTATCAACAGTAAGGTCTGCGGCTTCCAATAATTTTTCTGTTATTGTGTTGTCACCACTTAAGGCTTCTCTGGGAATTGATATAGCTTTAGCTAAAGCATCTAAACGATCAGCATATTTTTCTCGTTGGCTTTTTTTAAATGGTCGAAATTTCCCGAAGGGAATAGGACCCACGAAGGGATAAAATGGCCCACTAGCTTGCCCATTATGTTCTACATGCAGTTCATTATCAAACAGCCCCCACAATAATGTTACCGTTAATCCTGCCAATTCATTGGATAATTGATACTTAACCCCGTTGATAGTTACGCAGGCATCACTGCCAACTGTGCGAGTTTCTGGTTCGCGTGCAAAAGTACTAAATTTTTTCCAATCACATATCACCCTAAATCCTTCTGGGGGTAAATTTATTTTCCAATCTTCAAGACGAGAGTGATTTTCATATCGATGTTTTTCTTGATTGCGGCACTCTAAATAACGGTAAAGCCATTCATTAGCTTCAAATACGCTTTGGGGTGGATGCAAGTGATATAGAGGTTCTAGCGAGTTTTTTGAAGTTCTAAACTGACGTTCTATTTTCCCTTTAGAACGCGAAGTTTTTCGTCTGCCATCACTACCATCTGGCATATGGGTGCGGATTTCAATATTAAGATTTGCCATGACACGTTTAAATACAGCACTTTTTGCTACTGGCCCATTATCTAAATAAA
>SESB01001549.1_pt1 | contig 14775 bp, 16 predicted proteins | sample 3171441 | NCBI WGS metagenome assembly SESB01 (sample SAMN06051867, study PRJNA518727) | freshwater metagenome | biome: subpolar coniferous forest; feature: holomictic lake; material: water; isolation source: holomictic Lake 227, 6 m depth | place: Canada: near Kenora, Ontario | collected...
TGTTTAATGCAGCCGCAGTAACGCCAATAGTAGGGGTTAACCCTCCCGTAGACGTAATGGGAGCCGTAGCGCCCACCGAACTGACATAAGCCAGCGCGGGAATGTCGGCGGTAGCCAAAGCACGGAAAGTAGGCACAGAAGCCGCGCCGCTGCTTGGGCCAGCAAAAAGAGTATTTACCGCTTGCGTTGTAAGCGTGCCGGTAAGCGTACCGGTGGTGCTGACCGGCGAATTTGTAACCGCCATTATTGACGGCAACGATAGCCCAACCGAGGTAACCGTCCCTGTACCGTAAGGCAATGCTGGTATATCAGCAGTAGTCAGCGCCCGGAAAGTAGGCGCCGCCGGGGAACCAGATGCTGGTCCTACAAAAACAAGATTGGCCGTAGTTGTGGCAGCGCCAGTGCCGCCGTTGGCAACCGCCACAATTCCGGTTACGTTGGCGGCGTTGCCTGATATGTTGCCGCTAACCGCGCTGCCAGAGATGGCGATGTTTGTGTTGGTAACGCCCGTAACTTGGCCTTGGGCGTTGGTGACAATAACCGGCACTTGACTGGCCGAGCCGTAAGTCCCTGCCGTGCCGGTATTGGCGATGGAAAATTGGTTGGATATTAGGGATAACCCTGTACCAGCGGTGTACGTCTGAACCGCCGCAAACTGGATAAAAGTTATGGACGTTGTGCCAACAGTAATTGGCAAAAGCGTCTGCTGGACCCAAGAGGTATTGGCGTTTGCAGTACCAGCCAATACCAAAAGCAGGTCGCCCGCATCTATTTCATTTGTGCCAGTGCCGCTGGTGTCGTAATCGGTGGCGCGGGTTAGGACATACGCAACGCCAGCCGTGCCAGCAGTGGTTAACGTGTAAACACCGTTAAACGCCGCGCTAGGTAACACATTGCTGACGTATGCGCCAGTTTCGTTCTTTATAAGGATACGCTTACCAACATCGCCCGATGTAAAGGTGTAACCATCAATGGTCAGCGTGCCAACTGCAACAGCAGTTATGGTTGCCCCTATCCCGCTTGCGCCGTTGTTGTACGTGTACGCAGACAAGGCCGCTGTCGTTGCGTAATTACAAGCCGCATGAAAATTGATACCCGTGGCAATCGAATCGGCATACGATTTGTTGACTATGTCATTGCTCGAACTTGGGGCAGTAGTGATCGTACCCGTCGTCAATGTCACCGAGGTGATGTCGGTGTTCGCGCCGCTTTGGGCTGCGCTCAGGTTAGACCTAGCAGTTGCCGCTGTAGATGCTCCTGTACCGCCTCTAGTGACCGCAAGAGTGCCCGTCCAGCCCAAAGTCAATGATGTTGCGGCCAATAGCGCTGTAGTAGGTGCGCCGCCCAAAGTCATCGTGACGTTGGTATCGTCGGTCTTGGTGAGCGAAGCCGAAGTAACGCCGATGGTCGGCGTAAAGCCGCCAGTAGATGTGATGGGCGCCGTAGCGCTCACCGAACTTACGTAGGACAGCGCGGGAATGTCAGTCGTTGTTAACGCCCGAAAAGTTGGTGCCGCAGCCGCGCCACTGGTGGGTCCAGCAAAAAGATAGTTGGCAGATTGAGTGGTCAACGTGCCGGTCAACGTGCCGTTACTGGTAACGGGCGAATTTGACACCGACATGATTGACGGCAAAGCCAATCCTACCGACGTTACAGTGCCCTGCGGGTTTGCCGCCGTTGTAACGCTAGTCACACGCCCGTAGGTGTCAACCGTGATTACAGGAATTGCCGTTACCGACCCGGTAGTACCAGCGGTAATTACTCCGCTTGCTAGATCAATAACCGGCGTCAAGCCGCCCGTGCTGGTGATGCGTCCGGTTGTACCGCTAACCGAACTGACATAGGATAGCGCTGGGATGTCTGCGGTAGCTAATGCTCTGAACGTAGGGGCAGCAGCAGCAGCGCCGCTAGATGGCCCCGCAAAAATGGCATTTACCGATTGAGTAGTGAGTGTGCCGGTCAGCGTGCCAGTGGTCGTGACCGGCGAACCGGACACCGACATGATGGATGGCAACGCCAATGCCACCGAAGTGACCGTGCCACCCGAATTGCTTGAATTAATGGTCTGGTTTGGCCAAGTGCCCGTAATGGTGACATTAGTTCCAGCCACTAGATTAGGGGTTGTTGTCCCGGTTCCACCATTAGCCACCGGTAGCGCTGTGCCAGAGTAGCCAATAGCCAGCGTACCCGAGGTAGTAATCGGGCTACCCGAGATAGATAAAAACGCCGGTACGGTAGCCGCCACGGAGGTGACCGTGCCGCCTGAATTACTCGAATTGATTGTCTGATTTGGCCACGTGCCCGTGATGCTGACATTGGTTCCAGCCACCAATGCAGGTGTGCTGGTTCCTGTTCCGCCGCTATTCACATTCAAAGTGCCGCCCAGCGTGACTGCGCCCGTGGTGGCCGTAGAAGGGGTAAGCCCCGTCGATCCTGCGCTGAAGGTGGTAACCCCGCCCGGCGATCCGTTTGAGGCCGCTGTGATGCGCCCTTGGGCGTCCACAGTCAGGTTGGTGTTGGTGTACAACCCCGGTGTGACCGCCGTGTCGGCCAACGCGATTGTGCCGGTAGAAGTGATCGGACCACCGGTAAGCCCTGTGCCGGTATTTATTAAGGTGACGGCAGCGCCCGCCGTGATAGTCCCCCACCCAGCAGCGGTATAACCCTCAAATGCCAGCGAATCAGTGTTGTACCGAATAGTGCCCACGCCCGAAGATATAGACCGGCTGGCCGTGGGACCCACTGGCACGGTCAAACCCGCAGCGCCCGGCACTATGGGGTTGTTGGCCAGCCCGATAGTCGGATTGTTGGAGCCGTCACCGTTGGCCACCGCGATCTGGCTTGCCGTACCTACGATGGTCCGGTTGGCGATGGCCGTGCCGCTGACTATCGCCAACATACCCGTGCCGGTTGCGCTGGCAATGGCAGCAGCCACGCCGGTCAACTGGAAGGTCGGGTCGCCCGCGACACCGTCGCCGTTGCTTACCGATAGCCCCGATCCACTGGTAGACAAAGTTCTTGGGGCAAAGCTGCTTGTGTTTGTCTTTGCAACAATCCCGGTGCCTATGGTGTTCAAGTCGGGCAATCCACCAGTAAGGTTTACCTGTAGCGTGCCCTGCGAGCCGCTATCTGCCAGACTGAGCCCAGTGCCTACCGTCAAAGCGCGGCTGTTGGGCAGCGTGGGCTCGTTGTTGGCCGTCAGGAAGCTCTGCGTCTGAACGGGGGACCCGGCTAGCGCAGCGGTTGTGGTTTGAACCGTGACCCCGTTTTGGACAATCGGCACCGCCTCCGTGCCGGTAATTGTCTCGGCACGGGGTAGCTGGGTGATGGTTACATTGATCGACATAGTCAGGGCTGCGGGGCCAGTCCGCTGTTGTTGCCGTTGTTTTCCGGCGTGTTTGTGTTCTGCTCGGTGCTGAGTATCTCACCGCCGTAAGGCGTCGTGACTATATCTCCACCAGTGACAGCCACGCTAACGTCAGGGCGAGGAAAACGGATCGTGATGCGCTCAGTTTGGCGAGCAGCCAGCCGGTAGGGGTCGATCTCATCCGCGCAACCTTGGTCGCACACCAGCAGGCCGGGGAAGTTAGGGTCGTTGCGCGCCGTCGAGTGCGCACGCTTCATCTTGCACCTGTCGCATACGAAGATCGCAATGTCGGAGCCGCCACGGGTGTCAAGGAACCGGGGCATGCTGATTACCTCGTGTAAACGCTCACGTTGGGACTGAGCATGATCGGCGACTTGTCGCGCTCTTCCTGCTCGGCCATCTGGAAGTATTTCTCTGCTTGGCCTTCAAGGTACTGGATTCGAGCTAAATCAACGCCGGGCAGCTCTTGTGCCATCTGGTGGCCCAGCATGTTTTGGATAGCCATGAGCCAACGGTCAGGGATAGCCAACTGGCCGCTCAAAGCGCCCACGTCCTGCACGTAGGCCGAGTACCACACCGTCATCTGCACAAACGGGTTAGAGGGCGTTGGCCAGAGCGTGATAGTGGCCTGCGGGATCGTGCGATTAAGCCAAAACTGGAACGGCTGGTTGGCCGTGAAGTTCTTGTTGGGCAGGTTGGTGTAGTCGTCGCGGTTGAGCCGGGACATGGTGATCTCAGTGGAGTTGTTGCCCACGTAGAACTCGGCCACGCTTAGGGTGCCGCCGCCTGTCTCGCGCATGCGATAAAACTGCGCCGTAACGCCCGGATCAATGTCGTACCAGAGCCACTGGCCGCTTACCCATGTGGTAACGCCGGTATCGTACAGAGTGTTCCACGTGGAACCATCGTTAGACCACTCCAACAAGATGTGAAACGAGCCCGAGGTGGCGGGCAAAATACCGATAGACCCGGCGTAGATTGAGTTGTTTGTGCCGTAGTTGACGCTGATGTTGCCGTTGGGCGCCGTTTGCGTGTCCGCCGTGGTTGTGTCGTTGTCAAAAGCGAGGTCAGCGTTTCCCGAGGACGCAGAGTAGCCGTTGGCCGTATTTGGGGTTGGGCGATTTAACGTGCGATAGAGCGCGTTCAGCACGTCGTTGCCACCCACGGGCAGGGAATACTCGTACTGGTCAGGATTGAGGCCGATTACGGTCTTTTTGATAGCAAAATACTGGATGCCTTGGTTGATCAAGTTGCTCAGGATATAGAACAGCGACTCCTTGGCCGCTTGCACCTGCTCAACCGTCAATTCCTCGGCCAGCTTCCCAGCACGCCGCGCCCCATGGTCGATGAGCTTTTGGACCGTTATAACGGTCTGTCCAACGGTGCCTGAGTAAGCCATGGTTTACCAACCACCCTTTTTTTTGCTGGGCACGTGAGTTGATACTTTGCAATTTTTAAGATCTATTTTGCCGCCTTTTTTCATGCCATCATCAAGAAACTGCATTTTGCTAAAGTCCCTTTTTGGCAGCGCATCATCTCTTGCACCTATTTCATTTGAAGGGGGTTTTGATCCACCGGGGGGCGATTCTTTTGCGGCCTTTAAAGAAACCAATTTTGGTATATCGGGAGGATAACTATTAGAGGCTTTTTGCATTTCTTGCATAGCACTTTTCATATCCGGCGTACCTTCTACAAAACCAGCATCCTCCATCCTTCTTTTATGAGAAATTTCTTTGTCTTCTTGCTTACGTTTTAAATCATTTGCATATTTAGTTGAATCAGTCATAATTTACTCCTTACCAAGTAGGTGCTTTTGAGGATTTGCTAACACTAGACACACGACGAGTGGTAATGTGCCCACCTTTTTTGTACCGTGGGGCTGTTTGCAACGCCGTAGACGCGGCATTGATATTTTGCAAAGTTGGGTTTTGGTCTTGGTTCGGGGCGTTCGCGCTATCGGGCTGGCCGCTTCCACCGTAACTAAGGTTAAGCGGTGGGGCTGCGCTAGGCGCGCTGGAGTTGTCTCCGGGCGGCGCGGTGAACTTGGAAGCAGTACCCACCACATCAGAGAGTGCGCCACCGTTTGCAAATTTTTTAACTTTGGCCATGTTCGTTCCTTACCAGCCGGGACAGTTCCAGCGTTGCATTGATGCCCTAGCACGGCTACCGGGTTCGCTCTTCTCAGCGACCGGACCCATACGGGCACAGAAAGAATCGCGCCTTGCGCCACCTTTGGGCTGCGGGGCCTTCAGGTGCGATCCGGTTTCCCGATTGTACTTAGCGCGGCCCTTCTCGGTAAGCCCCGCGCCTTGTTTTGCTGGAAGTTTTTCACCACGGCCAATTGCGAGCGATACGCCGCCCTTTTTCATCTTGGCTGTCTTGGCTGAATCCTTGAAGGCTTCAGCAGTAGGCGCGCCCTTGCTGCCGGGCTTGCGCATCTTTTCACCAGAGCCGTGCGCAATGCGCTCTTGTTTGGCGTGGATGTTGTCGTACAGCCCTTCTTTGGCCATGGTTACCACTCACACTTCCCGCCACTCGCCTTTTTCTTGGGCGCGGCGCGCTTGGTGCTGTACGCGATCGCCACCGCCTGCTTGACCGGTTTACCGGCCTTCACTTCAACAGCGATGTTCTTTTTAAAGGCTTTTTCAGATTTGGATTTAATAAGTGGCATGGCGCGTCCTTAACCGTAAGTTTTGATCATCTCTAAAACAACGGTATACGTATCGCCAGAGGTTGCATCAGCGGTGCTAAAAACAATGTTTCCGTTTTTACCTGTGCCTGAGTTGTTTGTTATGCCACCAATACTAGAAAAATCATTTTCGTAGTTGGTGTTGATCGTGCTCATAAAAAACGGCACATCGGTTGAGGCATCCCAGTACATACGCACTTCCATGCCGTGGCATACCGAAGTAATTTTGTTCACAATAACGCCGGTGCAGGCTTTGCCAGAACCGCTGCTGGCTAAGTTGGCCACATTGACTTTGGTCACGGCGGTCTCGCCTGTGCCATCGCTAATATTGGTGAATTTCATGATAGCCAAACGCTCACCGTCTATTAGCGTTTGGCTTGTAACTGCATCTGCCATATCTATCTCCAATTAAAAAGCGGGGGCCGAAGCCCCCACTTTACTAGCACTTGGCTCGTCCGCCGCCTTTGCGAGCCATCGGTGGGTTGACAAACCCCCGACCTGCTCCGGCAGAAGGTTTCTTGCCCAGCAAGCGCATTACTGCGTCCATTGCGTCAGACGGTGCGTTACGGATGGCGTTAGCCACATCCATATCATCATCGCTTGGCCCAATAGATTTAGCGTATGCACCACGGCTGAGGTCGGTTAGACCGCCATCCGCTTTGTGCATGACCTTGCCACCCTTTTTAAAGGTGCCTGATTGCGCGGTGTTGCTCACCGGTTTTGACGCCGGTTTGCTAGGCATTGCCACGGCATGGCCAGCGTTGTTAACACTGCCCCCCGTAGCGAAGTGCTTTTTTGCAGCACCGCCCTTTTTAAAACCGCCAGCATTGGCTTCCTTGACTTCACCGGTAACGGTGTTGGACTTGCCGGGCTTGGCAGTATCAGCCGGGCGATTTTCCCAGTTGGTAGAGCCGCCGTCTTTGAATCCGCCGGAATTGGACATGCGCACGCCGCCAGTGCCGGTAGCACTGTCTTTTTTGTCGCCGTCCACTACCTTGGTATTTACATACTTGCCGGTGTTGCCTTCGATGGTTCCGCCGGTTTTGTAGCCAGCCGGTTTGCCCATCTTGACCATGCCAGTACCGTGGGCGCTGTCTTTCTTGTCGCCGTCAACTACTTTGGTCGTGCCGCCGTTCTTTAGCTTCAGCTTGGTACCCTTGCCGCCTTCATGCTCTTGCATGTCGTGCTGTTTGAAAGCCTTTTTGATCATGGCTTTGTCTTGGGTCTTGTCGCCAGCTTTTCCGCCCTTCTTCATCAAAGGAGCGGCCATAGCAGCGCGGCGTGCCATCATAGAAGGCGCCTTGGGGGCAGCAGCCGGTGCAGAATACGTGGTGTCGGGCATGGTGCTCATGCCCTTAGAACGCATATTCTCAAAGCCGTACTCGCCGCCGCGATTCATGCCGACGTGACCACCTTTTTTGAGTTTCAGGATAACCGAAGGCTCAGTGGTCTCCATCTTCACCATTGGTTTAAATTGGCCCATGGTTACTCTCCTTATGCTTGAGTTACGCCGAGAGCACCAACGCGGGTAGCGTTAGGGCCTACAGCAATTGCTGGCAGCGAAATGGCCATCACTGTACGAACGGTGCCGTCCGACGCAGTTGCTGGAACGTAGGTTCCGCGAACGTCACCAGTACCGGTGGTAGCAACAGCGGTGTCTGCGGCAACAAACGTACCGGCATCTTGCGCCAGCGTGCTGTTGCTCTTGACGCTGATAACGTAAGCCGCATTGAACACGCGGACTGGCAAGCCCAGAACATCGCTTGTGCCAATTAACACAGCAGTTGCCGAGCCAGCAATCGTTGCGCCAGAGACTTGGAAGAACGCTTTCTTGCCGGTTACGGCAGTACCCGCGGTCGCCACGGTAATCACTTCGCTCATTGCTTGGCCGTAGTAGTCGTAGCCACTGACAGTGAAAGCGCGGGCAGTCGTAGAGCAATTTACTTTGATTGCGCGTGGCAGATCAAGCTGAACCACGGTCGTACCGTCGTTGCGAACCACCGACTTCGCCGAAATACCAGCGGTCAAGGTCACTGCGCCTGCGCCAGCAGCAGTCTGCGATAGTGCGACGTTGTTGGTAGCCGCAGCTTGTGGGATCACGTCCCATACATAAACGCGACCAATTGGGCCGATACCCAAGTCCATCGGTGCAGGATCATCAAACTGGATGTTGCCGTGCGCGTACATGGCCGTGCTAGAGGCAGTAACCGACTGGTTGATAGTGTACGTACCAAGACCACCGTTACCTGTGCCAAAGCCGGTGATATACGTGCCGTCGGTTACGCTTGAACCGTCAACGTACATACCGATAACGATGGGGGCTCCTTGACCCAACACAGTAACGGTCAATGTCGTTCCCGACATAGAACCAGTAAAGGTCGTGGTGTATGGGCGAATGCCGGTTCCCATGTACGTCTGGGCCGGACCTAAAAATAGATCGTCTGAAAATTGGGGCATGGTCTGCTCCTTGAAAAGTTTGACCGATGTTAATAAAGCGGGAGGGGTTAAAGGCCCCCTCCCAAGCCTTAACGCTTTTTAGGCGCCGGGAGTACCGTACAACGCACGTGGGTCGGTGAAGCCGACATCGTAACGCTCGGTAGCCTTATAGCGCATGGAGTCGGTTTCAAAGTCGCCTTCCATGGTCTTCTCCAGACGACGACGCATCAAGAGCTTCATGCCCTCGGGTGCATCAGTCTGGACCCACCAAGCGGTGGCACTGGTCAGACGGCTCAACACAGCAGCGCCCTCGTCCAACAAACCAATGGATTTCACTGGGTTGATGTCGTTGTTGGCGTTGCCGGTACGCAGAACCGACTTGAGCAGCACTTCGGCTTGGAAGATGTTGCCCGGGGCCACCACCAATTGGCGGGGGACCAGACGAATCTTCTTACCATTGTTGTCCACGGCCTGACGGACTTGGATCAACATTTGCTCAAGGGAGGTTTGCGACAGAACCGCAGCAGTGGTGAGCTGGTTGCTGAAAGTACCGTTCACGATGGGGTGAGCGTTACTGATCAGCGACACGCCGTCGCCGCCGGGATAGGCGCTGTTGAACGCTACGTTCAGGACGTTTGCGGACAACAGTTCCTTGGTTTCCACCAGCGATTGTGCCAAGTGACGTGCGTACACTTGACCCAAACGGATGTGGTCGCCATCTTCTACCAGCACTTTGGTCAGGGCAAATGCCAGACCATAGACCTTGTAGATGTAGCGCTTCAGGAACAGAACGCCACCTTGTTGGTACGTGACGGGAGTACCGTCAGGCAACTGGGGCGCCGCGCCGAAACCGTACAGTACGGGCTCTTCGTGGTAGTTACGGGGGATGCCGTCTTCTTGACGGAACACGCGGCTCCATTCGTCGGCGCGTTGGTCATAGACTCCGTCGAAGCATTCGTTGAGGATAGGCTCAACGATACTGCGAAAGTCCGTACTTCTCATTGGTGCAGCCATTGTTTATTCTCCTTATGCAATAGCGGTGAATTGGCCGAAGTATTGTGAACGTGCATTCACAACGCGGACAATGACGAAGGAATCGCCCCAAGCATTATCCGGGTAGGGAGCGATGTCCACCACGCGCATATCGCCTTGGACGCCGTTACCGACCGCCGTCGAAACGCCAAGAGTGGCGGCAGACAGACCGGTGGTATTGGAACCAGCAGCAATGTTGGAGAAGTTGTACTCATTCCCCAGAGAGGTCTGAGCGATAGTTGCATCGGTTTGAATTTCATAAACGATGTTGGCATCGTTGTAGAAATACGCAACGCAAGAACCAGCTTGGTAGGCAGTGTTAGCGGGCCAGTAATTGGACACGCGACGACGGCCAGTGGTATCAGTCCACTCAACGCCGGCGAAGGCGCCGCTATAAGCAGCCCCAACAGTAGCGATGATGATAGTACCAGCGGATGGGTTGTACTTGACAGGTTGACCCTTCAAGATATCGGACGAATAGGCCGATGCGATACCGCCAGCGAGCGCCTGTGCGCGATCCAAACCAGAGGGGTGGAACGCAGGACGCAAGCCAAACGGAGCAGAGGTAGAACTCATAAAAACTCCTTAGTTAACCGGAAAAGACCGGCATGCGATTGGATTGCTTGTCAACAAAATTGCCCATTCCTTCACCCTCAACCTGCACCAGCGACTTGCCGTTGCTGTCCCGTGCGCCTTGAAGCTGCTCCACTTGGACGCGGATTTTTTCCGCTTCCTCTTGGGGCTTATCGTGGTGCATGTGCGTCATGTAGTCTTGGTAGAGGTCCATGGGCAGCTTGAACAGCAACATCTCGTTGCATGATACGTATCCAACGTGCTCACCCGATTTCACGCGATAGTCTTCATAGCCGGGTAACTCTTCAGATTTAACTGGAACGTACCCAAGGCGAATCCGCTTATCAATGCTATCGTAGCTGTTGGTGGTTGAAAGCCAGCATAAATGCCAACCGTCAAGGTTGGGAAGTTTAGGCAAAGCTGATTGCGTCCACTCCTCGCTCCACATCTTGCGACGTTCCTGCGTAGAAATGAACTTATCTTCAGGGGCTGCACGGCTGGCGTCCTCGCTTGCGCGAGTTTCGCGTCCGCCGGCAGATAAAGATTTTTTAAGACGTGATTCAGACATAATTAATTACCTCGGTTGTTAGTACGTGCATCGGCTGCATAACGCTTGATCATCTTTGCGCGCTTTTCGGGGTTGTCCCACATACCCGCGTCCTTCATCGCTCGAACCTGTTCGGCTGAGAGAGTAAAGGTGCGGTTTGTGCCCCCGTATGCGGCTGATGCCTCACGTCCTGAACTGCCCACGGTATTCCTTGGTGATCGGTTAGTGTCACGTCTCGGTGACGGTTCATTATACCGATGCGGCAAGTATTTTTGCAAGCGATCATCCAATTCGTCCCAATAATCAGACGTTCCGGGGTTCCAGCCTTCCTTGGTCATTTCCTCGTCGAGCTGCTTGGCGATCCGGCTATCGGTGTCTGATAGGTCGGGTTTGTACCAATCGTTGCGCTCAATCCACTTGGCAGCATGGCGTTGGACACTAGGGTCGGGGGCTCGTTGCTGAGGCTCTGCGGGCCGGTCGGCCTGCTGCTTTAGCCCTTGGAGTTGCTGGATAGCGTTCTTGGTCTCGAACAACTTCTCCTGCGCCTCAACGGCACCTGTGCCGTCACCAGAGCCAGTGGCCTCGGCCATTTTCATCCGGTAATACTCCAACTGAACCTGCTGGTCCTCAATGGCCTTGTCAATCCGGCTGACATCGTTTTGCTGGGTGCGCTGCTCTACCCGAGAGAGGCGCTGCATCAAATCCTCGTTCTGGCGTTGCAACATCTGCAAGCGAGCATCCTTTTCCACGCTGGTTTTGCGGATCAGGTCTTTTTTGGACCGGCGCCGAGCCCTGCGAGCGGCTCGGACCGCGTCGCTATCATCCGGATGGTCCACGTCGTTGGGGTCGTCCGCTTCAGCACGTGGCTCGTCCTTTTTGTCCTCTACTTCGCCGCCCTCGGCCAAAAGCTCTTCAGGCAGCTCCACCGTGGCGGTGCCGTCTAGGCCCTCCTCGACGTGCAATTCTTCATCATCTTTAGTTTTGGTTGCCATGGTATTTCCTTAAACGTAGGCTTTGAACGACAACGGGTCATCGGTGACCTTGGCTATCAGCTCGTGATCGTTGATGGTCATGAACAGCACCGGGTTCAGGTCGCCGTGTTCCTCATTCACAGCAGGCCGCTCCCAGCGGTCTCCGCCCCAGCGAGGCACGCGCACGTAGTCGCCTACTTGCGCCCAGCTTCCTTCAGCCCATGGTTGCATGGTGTCGCGGTTCTTGAAGGCCAAAGGCCCGATAGCCACGACTCTGCCGATCATGTTGTTCCACTTCTCGTTCTCCTTGGTCTCCTCGACCAAGATGATCTTTCCCGCGTGTTTTTTAATGCGGCGAAGCTGGATGATCACTCTTCCGCCAAAGGGCGCCTGCCCCGGCGTTACGTCTGGAAATGCCCACGCCAACTCGGTGGGATCAGACACACTTTCACTGCCCATAATGGTGGGTATTGGGTTCTCGCTCATGCGTACTCCTATCGACAAAGCACATATTTCAGTGCGGAAAAAGCGCATATTTCAGCGCCACTTGGGGCCTTGCGGCCTTATTCGTTTTCAGCGAGTTTCGCGTTCAGGGTGTCCATTACCCACTGGAGCCCTTGGTACTCACCCACGAGGCGGTTGTACGCATCGTAGTTGCCTACCGGGTTCTCAACCAGCGACATGCGTAGTTCCGCTTGCCGTTGCTTGAGGAGGTGAATTAACTGTGCTATCACTTATTCTTGGCTTTGACGTGGCTCAGACCACCGCTGGGCTTGCTGCCTTGCGACTGGCCCTTGGGTTGCATGCTGGTGCCGTCGAGCTTCTCGCCCATGGCAATCCGCTTGTGCTGGGGCACATTGATGCTCTTTTGTTCTTGGTCACTGGTTGCCATAAGGTACTCCTTCGGGTTGGGGCGTTGCCGCCATTTCGTTTGCTTGTTGAATCGTCTGGTGCGTAAGTTTAGCGTTTTCGATGGCGATCTTGGTATCGTTGTCCATCTGGTGCTTCTGGATGTCGGCAGCAATCTGCGCTTGCGCAAGTTGCGTCTTGGCCTGCATCTCGGCCTGCGAAAGTTGTGCCTTGGCCTGCATATCGGCTTGGCCGCGCTGCTGGTCGTCCTTCATGCGGGCTTGGGCCATCTGCACGTCCTGCGTGTCCTTGGCCGCTTTGCGCTGGGTCTCGGCCATGCTGGTGTCCTTGACCACCTGCGCATCGGGCGGCAGTTGCGCCGGGGGCTGCATCTGTTGTTGCATCTGCGCGAGCTGTTGGAGCTGAGGTAAGAGCTGCGAGAACACCTGCTCGCTATCGAGCGCGACGTGCTGGCCAACGGTGGCGTAGAGCTTGTCGATGATTGCGGTGAGCTTGGGGTCGTCGTAGTTGCTCACCGGCTTGCCGCCGCGCAGGTTGGCCACGTAGCCGTTCATGCGGTTCAGATACCACAGCGTCATGTGCTGCTTGATGTGCTCGATGGCGTGGGGCAGGAATTGCGGGGCGATGAACGGGTTAGCACCAAAGTTCGGGTCCATGCCGAACATCAAGTGGCCTTGGATGTGCGCCAGATGGTCTTGCTGCATGTAGGCATAGGACGGGTGGCCCAGCGACATGGCCGCGTTCTCGTCGGCCAACGTGCGTTGCTCGGGGGCTGGCACGTCCTTGAGCAGCTCGGAGATGTTGGGTATCTTGATCTGCTTTAAAAAGCGCTCTTCCACGGCCTTGGCGTCGTACAGGTCGGGGTGGGCGTCTGCGCGCTGCAACACGGCCTGCATCTGCGCCATGCGCTGCGTCTCAGAGAATATGTGCGGGTCCGACACCGGGATCACGTCGGTGTTGCGGTTGAAGTCCTCGCGGCTGATTTCTAGGTCGGCGACGATGTCGCCCTTTTGCATCTCGTCAAAGTGCCATCGGTTCAGGCGGCACAGCACCTTGATCAGGCGCGCTTGCGACTGGTGCAGGCGGGCGTGGATGGCCGAGTAGACGGCGGCGCCTTGTTCAATCAGCGCCTGTGTGGTGCCCACCGGGGCCTGTGAGTTTACGTCGGCGATCTTCTCTTCGCTGGTGGTGACCACGCCCTTGGCGGCTTTGTCCAGCCAGCCCAGCAGCTCAAAGAGCACGGAGCTGGGCGGATTGAACGGCATGGGCATGGCGATCTTGCGGATATCGTCCACGCCGGGGGCGCCTTCGATCTCAGCCACTTGCGTAACCTCAATCTGCTGCGTCTGGCCGCTGATCTTGGCGCCCTTGAGCTTGAGCATGGTCGCGGCGTTGTTGATGTGCGCCGAGTCCAGCAAAGCGCGCAGTGCGCCGGTCAGTGCTGCAGACAATCCACCAATCAAGTGCGGCAGGCCGATGGCGTAGGCGCCGCGCCATGGGATGAACTTAAACTCGATGATCCAATCGAGCTTGGTCATCGTCTCGTCGCCCTCTTCCCAATTGCGGTACAAGCCAATAACCTCGCTGGACTGCTCGTCCACCATCATGATGTACGGCACCATCTCGCCCTTGGAGAATTCGTCCTCTTCCAGCTCCAAATACGTGTAGATATGTAAGACCTTGCGCAGCCCGTCCTCGTTATCTTGGAACTTGCGGCCTTCGATCTTGTCGTTGGCCTTTTGGGCAAGCGTTTGCTCCGGTTCTTGGCCAGAAACGACCTTAAAAGAGCTCTTGTACATGCCGCTGGCCACGCGCCGGTCGTATTCCCACTCGGTTATCTCGTGTACCTCGGCTGCACGTTGCGCCGTGTAAAAGTTTGAGGCCGCAAAGGGCAAAATTACCCTGTCAATGGGCAAAAATTCAATAATTGGACGCTTTTTCTGCTCGTCGTACCACACTTTGAGGTACTGGGAGCCACCAAGGGGCAGTTGGGTGAGCATTTGCTCCTGCTCATCGCGGAATTCTTCGATCTGTTCAGTGATCTGCCAGTTTAGGAAGTCACGTTTGCGCTCTGCGCGCTGGGTTTTGATCTCATCGACCTTGCCCAGTATCTTGGTGCGCACTGGTCCGTCTGGTGGGAACAGCTCTTTGATGGCACGAGAGGCAAAATCGACGCATCCCTCAGCCATGACCGGGTGAACGGCGCGGCTGGCGCCCATAAAGTTAGCGCCACCGGGGGCGTCTTTGCCCAAGCCGGTGCGTCTGATGCCTTCTTCGTACTGCTTGTCAC
>SESB01001550.1_pt1 | contig 14772 bp, 7 predicted proteins | sample 3171441 | NCBI WGS metagenome assembly SESB01 (sample SAMN06051867, study PRJNA518727) | freshwater metagenome | biome: subpolar coniferous forest; feature: holomictic lake; material: water; isolation source: holomictic Lake 227, 6 m depth | place: Canada: near Kenora, Ontario | collected 2014-07-08...
GACTCGCTACGGCTGGGTTCCTCTGGCGCCGTGACCGGCCGGGGTGGGCGGTGCCAGCGCTCCAGCAGCTCGCCGGGCGGCATCGGGCGGCCGAAATGGTAGCCTTGGGCGAGATCGCAGCCGCAGGCGGCGAGGTAAGCCGCCTGTTCCGGCCGCTCCACCCCTTCGGCCAGCACTTCCAGGCGCAGGCTGTGGCCGAGGGTGATGATGGCGCGGACGATGGCCTCGTCGTCGGCGTCGGTGTCCATGTCGCGGACGAAGGAGCGGTCGATCTTCAGCCGCTGCACCGGCAGTTGCTTGAGCCGGGCCAGCGAGGAATGACCGGTGCCGAAATCGTCGATCACCAGGCAGATGCGGCAGCGTTTCAGCTCTTCCAGGGTCTCGCTCAGCCACAGGCTTTCGCGCATGGCCATGGACTCGGTGATCTCCAGCTCGATGTCGTCGGGGGAGAGCGAGAACTCCGCCATCAGCGCCTGGACGGTGGGGACCAGATTGCCATGCTCCAACTGCTGCACCGAGAGATTGACCGCCACCCGCGGCACGATGAAGCCGTGGCGACGCCACTCGGCCGCCTGCCGGCAGCTTTGACGGAGCACCCAGGCGCCGATTTCCTGGATGGCGCCGTTCTCCTCGGCCACCGGAATGAACTCGGCGGGGGAGACGGTGCCCAACTCGGGATGGAGCCAGCGCAGCAGCGCCTCGACCCCGGTCAACTCGCCGTCGTCGAGGCGGACGATGGGCTGGTAGGCAACCGCCATCTCACCGCGCTCGAGGGCGCCCCGCAGCGCGCTGGTGATGGCCAGCCGCCGCGCCGCCTGCTCGCCCATCTCGGCATCGTAGAAGCGGAAGGTGTTGCGGCCGGCGTCCTTGGCCCGGTACATGGCGAGATCGGCCGATTTGAGCAGGGTGTCGGCGTCGGCGCCGTCGGCGGGGTAGAGGGCGATGCCGATGCTGGCGGTGACGTAGAGGTCGCGCCCGTCCACCGGCAGCGCCTTTGAAAACGCCTCGTTGAGGCGGCCGGCGATGGCCGCCACCTCGGCCGGGGTCTCGGCGTCTTCGACCAGCACCACATATTCGTCGCCGCCGAGGCGGGAGACGGTGTTGCGGTTGCTGACCGACTGGCGCATCACCCCGGCGGCGACCCGCAGCAGGGTATCGCCCACCGGGTGGCCGAGGCTGTCGTTGATGTGCTTGAAGCCGTCGAGATCGACGAACAGCACCGCCACCTGCCGGCCGCTCTGTTCGGCCCCGGCCAGCGCCGCCCGCAACTGCTCCTGGAAGCGCCCCCGGTTGGGCAGGCCGGTGAGCTGGTCGTGATGGGCGAGGAAATCCAGGGCTTCCCGCGAGGCTTTGATCGGCGTGATGTCGCTGAAGACGCCGACATGATGGGTGACGGCGCCGCCGTCGTCGCGCACAGCGCTGATGGTGAGCCAGAGGAACAGCGGCTCGCCGCTGCAGCGCCGCCCGGTCAGCTCGCCCTGCCAGACGCCGTCGGCCGCCAGTTGCGCCGCGTTTTCCACCCGGGTCGCGGGATCGGCGCCGATCAGCTCGAAGCCGTCGCGGCCGAGGGCCTCGGCTTCGCCATGACCGGTGATCTCGCTGAAGGCGCGGTTGACCGCCACCGCCCGGTTGGCGGTGTCGGCGATCATGATCGCCTCGGCGGTGGACTCGAACACCCGCGCCGCCATGCGCAGGCGCTGCTCCTGCTGGTGGCGCTCGGTGACGTCGCGGCCGATGCCGAGCACGCCCACCAGCGCTCCGGCGGCGTCGAACATCGGGGTCTTGATCACCTCCAGCGTCAGGGTGCGGCTACCGTCGGCGTAGGAGACCTCCTCGAGGTTGGTGTTGGGTCCGCGGCGGGCGATCGCCTCCAGGTCCATGCGCCGGAAAAGGTCGGCCAGCTTGCGGGGGACGAAATCATGATCGGTGCGGCCGACGATCTTGCTTTCCGGCGCGCCGAAAATGCGCTCGACGCCGGGATTGCAGGCGAGATAGGCGCCGTCGCCGTCCTTGAGCCAGACCATGTCGGGCAGGGTGTCTAGCAGGGTGCGCAGGCGGGTGCGCTCCGAGGCCAGCTCCCGCGTCCGCCGTCGCACGGCGCGCCGCAGCAGCAGCACCCAGCCGGTGGCGACGCCGCCCACCACCAGTGAGACCAGCAGGACATAGCCGGCATAGCGGCCGACGGCGTCAAGCTCGACCTGGGGGCCCATCCATTTGTCGAGCAGTTCGCGGCGGACCCGCTCGGGGATGGCGGCGAAGCCGTTTTCAACCAGCTTCAGGGTGGCGTCGTCGCCCTTGTGGACGGCGCGGTGGAATTCGCCGCTGTAGAGGCTGAAGGAGCGGTGGAAGCTGCGATGCTGCCCGCTACGGTAGAGCAGGTAGCCGGCCGGCGGGTCGTCGAGGCAGAAGATTTTGATCCAGTCGGAGGCGGCGGCGTCCACCAGTTTCTGGTAGCTGTCGAAGGGCTCGAGGGTGGTGACGCCGGCCGCGCGCAGCCGGTCGGCGCAGGCGTCCCCCGCCTTGACCCCGACGAGGAAGCCCCTGAGAGTGTCGGTGCCGACGATGCCGCCGATCTCCTTGCGCGACCAGATCGAGACCGGGATGTCGGCGTAGGGGTGGGAGAAGTCGTACTTGGCGTCGCGGGCGGCGGTGCGGAAGATGGTGTCGATGACGTCGGCCTCGCCCGCCTCCATCATCGCTTGGGCGCGCCGCCAGTCGGTGGCGATGAGATCGACGCCGACGCCGGTTCGGGATTCCCAAAGCTTCCAGATATCGACGAGATAGCCTTCCAGCACGCCGTCGGGGCCGCGAAAGATATAGGGGGGGTAGTTGTCGTCGATCACCACGCGCAGGCGGGCGGGGGCTTCGGCCAGGGCCTCGCCGCTCCAGCAAAGCCCCGCCGACAGCAGCGTCAGGGCCAGTAGCAGGGCCGGCATCAGGGAAGTCAGGAGCCGCGGCCGCCGCATCGGGTCGGGAGAATGCGCTGCGGTGCCGACGACCATCCATCGCCTCGTTCTGAATAAGCAGAGTTTCGCCGGAAAAGAGCCGAAAGCGGGGCGACGTTGACTTATTTACCAGTATATCGCATATGGCGCATGAACGGCAACCATTCGTAATGCTGCTGTAACCAAAAGCGGTCGCAGGATCAGGGTTGGGTCCCGAGCATCCGGATGTTGGCCACCATCCGCTCCGCCGCCGCCTGCTCGCCGGCGGTAAAGAGGTGGACGCCGACGCGGGCCTCCAGCAGCCGGCGGGCGGTGCGATTGAGCCATTCGCGGTCGACCGGCGAAATCTCCATGCGGTTGATCGCGTCCAGGCAGGGCGTGGTCTGGGGCAGCAGCCAGACCGGCAACTGGCGGCGGGTATCCACCGGCCCCTTGACGAAGCCGACCCGGCGGTGCAGGGCGTCGACCACCAGGGTGCAGCCGCTCCAGATTTCCGTCTCCTCGGCGGAGAAGCGATTGCGCATGCCGGCGCTGGGTTCGGTCAGGCTCCAGGCGAGGGCGATGATCTTATCGGCCCCGGCGGCGAGGCGAATGCGCTTGCCCGATTTCGGCTGCACCGTCCAGGGGCCGAAATGGTTGGGCCAGGGCATGGTTTCGGCCCCGGTGGTGTCGACCGCCACCAGCATGCCGATCGACCAGCCGTTGGTCAGATTCTCCCACAGTGCCTCCACCTGTTCCCGCTTCAGCGGCACCACCTTGCCCGCGGGGGCGAGGAAGCCCTGGCGGGCCTCGATGAGCAAGGTCATCAGGTGCCAGATTTCGCCGTGCGGGCAGCCCTGGCGGTCGGTCGCGATCGGCGGTGGTGGCGGCGGTTCGGGCCGGGGTTTTTTGGCGGCAGCGCGGGGCTGGGGCGGGGCCGGCGGCGGGGCGGCGGCCCGCGCCTTGCCCAGGATCACCACGTCGGAGCCGCGGATCAGGAATTGCTCGGCGCTGAAGGCGCCCTTGAGCTGGAGGGTGATCGGGGTGTGGGGGGCGTCTTCGGTGACGAGGGTGAGGATGGTGACGCCGTCGCCCGACGCCGTCTTCACCCGCGCCACCTGCCCTTTGTTGACGCGGATGATGTCGCCCGCCACCGGGTCGGCGATGGTGTCGATGCCGTTACCGGTGAGCTGGTAGACGAAGACGTCGCGGCCGCCGCCGCCGATGATGTAGTCGTTGCCGGCGCCGCCGGTCAGCACGTCGTCTCCGGTCGAGCCCTTGATGATGTCGTTGCCGGTCATGAGGTAGGAGACGGCGCCGTAGGGATACTGGGCGTTTCCCTGGAACATCTTGTAGATCATGCTGGCGTCGGCGCTGCCCACCCACTCGAACACCACCTCCCTGGTGCCGTCGAGGGACGTCTTGTACTGGATGATGCGGCTGAGATCGCCGCTGACCCGGCCATCGCGGCCATAGGTGAAGAGGCCGTAGAAATCCATCGAGATGTCGCCGTGGCGAAAGGCGATATGGTCGGAGTCGGCAACGACGATGTGCTGCGACGCCTTGATGTTGCCGCTGAGGAAGAAGAGGTCGGTCATGTCCAGCGGCGTGCGCGCCTGGAAGATCGCTTCGGCCGACATGATGCCTCCTTTCCCCGCTTCAGCCCTCAGGCGGGCTACTGGTCGTCGCTGCGCCCCTTGATGGCGGGGATTTCCACCGGACCCGAGCGCCGGCCGCCCACGGCGCGGCCGTCGAGATTGACGATGGTGCAGCCGTACTCGGTGTGTCGTTCGCAGGCAGTGACCGCCTCCTCGCCCGCCGTCGAGGGGTCGGCGCGGCCGCTGCGCCAGCCGAAGGAGCCGTCGCGGGCGACGGCGAACGCCTTGTGCCCGGCGGCGGCGAGATAGCTCTGGAAGGCGTCGCGGCCCTTGGGCTTGAGTTCGGACGGGACTTCGGCGCTGTCGGGTTCCGGCTCGGGCGGCGGATCGACGCGGTATTTATGGCTGGGAGCCGGCGCGGGATCGGGATCGGCGCGGTGGCGGGGTGCCGGCTCGGGTGCCGGGTCCGGCTCGGGCGGCGGCGCGATCTTCGGCGCCGGGGCGGGGGGAGCGCTGGTGTCGATGGGCGGCAGGTCGGCCACCGAGGCGACATAGGCTTCGTCGACCCGGGCCTTGAAGCTGTCGTAGGAGACCCAGCCGAGGCCGTTCTCGCCCCATTCCGGGCCCCAGGAGTTGAAGAGGCGGAAGGCGCGCTTGCGGTCGTCGTAGCCGACCACCACCATGGCGTGGCCGTCGCCGTCCTTGGCGGTGTCGCGGAAGACCGCCGGCCCGGCCAAGGCGACGAAATCGTCGTTGACGTACATGCCGATCACCACCGGATTGCCCTTGGCGAGCTGTTCCTTGATGGTGGCGGGGTTGCGGAGGTCCACCGTCGTCCAGCCGCGGATGCGCCAGTTGGCGGCCTCGCGCTTGACGTCGGGCGAGGGGCGGCGCGAGCAGTCGCTGTCGCGGTAGGGGAAACGGTTGAGCGGCACGGTTCCGACGTCGCGCAGCAGGTCCAGCGCGTCGGAGATGTTGGAGCCGCCGTCGCAGACGCCGGGCTCGGCGATCTGGTTATAGACGAAGGAGGGGCTGAGCAGCACCGGCGCGGCGTCGCCGCTCTGGCGGCGGGCTCGGTTGGCGTAATAGCCGCGCAGGCCGTAGCCCACCGACCAGCCGACGCAGGAACTCTGATCGCCCTGATCTTTGGGCGGCGGGAAGAAGGCCGAGAGGTCGGCCGCCGGCGGCAACGCCAGCCCGCGCGTCGCCGAGGTGCGCTCGAAGCTGCGATAGGTCTCGGCCGGCTTGAATTTCAGGCCGCGGCCATGGCTATGGGCGGCGGGCGGGGCGACGTCATCGCCGGTACCGTAGGCGACCTCTGCCCCTGCCGGGGCGGCGGTCAGCGCCCATAGCGCCGTCAGGGCGAGGAGGACCGGCCGGCGCCATGCGGGGGCGGCCTTGCTCTCGAACGGAATCTGCGGTGTCATGGGCGGACGCGGCCTCGGATGCGGTTGCGACGGCGCGGGGTCAATTGCGGCGCCCGGCATAATGCCGGATACCAAGGGAAAAGTGGAAGGGGCGAGCGACGAATCAACGCCCCCCGTCACCTCGCCCCGCTAATGATGATGTCCGCTCAGCTTCTCGATCACCGCCAGGATCAGCCCGGTCAGCGCCAGGGTGATGTGGATGCCGAGGGCCCAGGCGATCTCGGTGACGGTGAATTTCTGGAAATCCATCAGGGTTTCCAGAATATAGATCGCCGAGATCAGGATGATGGTCATCGAGATTTTCAGCTTGATGGCGCCGGAGCTGACGTTGACCAGATCGTTGAGGGTGCTCGCATCTTCGGACAGCCGGAACTTGGCGACGAAGGCGTCGTAGCCGCTGATGACAACCATAACAATCAGTCCGGCGATCAGGCTCATATCGAGCATGGAGAGCATCGAGAGGATCATGTCGGAGCTGTCCATGCCTCCGACGCCGATGGCGATTTTGTAGAGCTTCTTCAGGAAAAACAGGCCAAATACAAACAGCGATGCAATAAGGCCGCCATAAAATACCACCAGCATCCAGCGGCTGTAATACATGGCCTTCGATATGATGTTTGCCGTAGTGTTCATGGACCGTCCCCTTCTGGCGTGACAGGATCGGCTGCGCTGCCTTGGGAGGCGCCCGCCGTTAGCGCCCAGTTATGGCTTTGCCCGATGGGGACGTCAACAGCGACGGCGCTCCCGGTGATCTTGCCGTTCGCGTCGCATGTGCTATGGTGCGGCCCGAGCGGGCCAACACGGGACGTGGGCGAAAAGCATGTCGTACATTCAGGGTGAAACCGGCGACTGGGAAATCGTGATCGGGCTGGAGGTTCATGCCCAGATCACCTCGAAGGCCAAGCTGTTCAGCGGTGCCGCCACCGAGTTTGGGGCCGAGCCCAACAGCCAGGTCAGCTTCGTCGATGCCGGCTTCCCCGGCATGCTGCCGGTGATCAACGAGTATTGCGTCGAACAGGCGGTGCGCACCGGACTGGGCTTGCGGGCCGAGATCAATCATTTCTCGGTGTTCGACCGGAAGAACTACTTTTATGCCGACCTGCCCTGCGGCTATCAGATCAGCCAGTTTCTTCAGCCCATCGTCGGCAAGGGCGAGATATTGCTGGATCTGGAGGGCGGCGCCAGCCGCACCGTCGGCATCACCCGGCTGCATCTCGAGATGGATGCCGGCAAGAGCATGCACGACCAGCACCCGTCCAAGACCTATGTCGACCTCAACCGTTCCGGCGTGGCGCTGATGGAGATCGTCTCCGAGCCCGATATGCGGACCTCGGAGGAGGCCGGCGCCTATTTGCGCAAGCTGCGCACCATCCTGCGCTATCTCGGCAGTTGCGACGGCAACATGGAGGAAGGCTCCATGCGCTGCGACTGCAATGTCTCGGTGCGCAAGCCCGGCGCCCCCTTCGGCACCCGCACCGAGACCAAGAACGTCAACTCCATCAAGTTCGTGATGGCGGCCATCGAGTACGAGGCGCGGCGCCAGATCGAGGTTCTGGAGGAGGGCGGCAGCATCAAGCAGGAAACCCGCCTCTGGGACACCACCAAGGGTGTGACACGCTCGATGCGCTCCAAGGAAGAGGCCCACGACTACCGCTACTTCCCCGACCCCGACCTGCTGCCGCTGGTGCTCGACCCGGCTTGGGTGGAAGAGATCAAGAAGACCCTGCCCGAACTGCCCGACGACAAGAAGCAGCGCTTCATCACCGACTACAAGCTCTCGCCCTACGATGCCGGCGTGCTAGTGGCCGAGCAGGCCAAGGCCGAGTTCTATGAGCGGGTAGCCAAGGGCCGCGACCCCAAGCTGGCCTCCAACTGGGTGACCGGCGATTTCTTCGGGGCGCTGAACAAGGCGGGCAAGGAGATCGGCGACAGCCCGGTGAGTGCCGAGGCGCTGGGGGGTCTGATCGACCTCATCGCCGACAACACCATCTCCGGCCGCATCGCCAAGGAAGTGTTCGAGGAGATGTTCGCGACGGGCAAGGCCGCATCGGCGATCGTCGAGGAGAAGGGGCTGCGTCAGGTCACCGACACCGGCGCCATCGAGGCGGTGATCGAGGAGGTGCTGGCCAAGAACCCCGACAAGGTCGCCGAATACCGCGGCGGCAAGGACAAGCTCTTCGGCTTCTTCGTCGGCCAGACCATGAAGGCCAGCGGCGGCAAAGCCAACCCGGCCCTGGTCAACGAAATCCTCAAGGCCAAGCTCGGATAAGGCGGGGCTGCGATCCTGCCCCCCTCCGAGACGGCGGAGGAGGGGCGCGGTCGCGATCCGGTTTAGAACTGATCCTCGCTCAGCGCCATCACCGTGCCGGCGCCGCGGGTGATCGGGGTGAGCAGGCCGGCGGCCTGGGGCAGAATCTGCTCGGCGTAGAAGCGGGCGGTGACGATCTTGCCGGTGAGGAAGTCGGCGTCGGCACCGCGCTGGCGGAGATCGTCGTTGGCGGCGATGGCGGCGCGGGCCAGCAATCCGCCGCCGGTGACCAGACCGAACATCCTGAGATAGGCGGCGGCGCCGCTGGCGGCGGCCACCGGGTCGGGCTTGAGGGTTTCCACCATCCACAGGGTGGCCTGCTCCAGCACGATGCAGCCGGCGAAGAGGGCGTCGGAGATCGCCTTGAGATCGTCGCCGGGGCGGGAGGCGGCCTCGGCGGCCACCGCCTTCAGTTCGGCGATATAGGCGAGGGCGGCGGCGCCCTGGTCGCGGCCGAGCTTGCGGAAGACGAGGTCGTTGGCCTGGATGCCGTTGGTGCCTTCGTAGATCGGGGCGATGCGGGCGTCGCGCAGGTGCTGGGCGGCGCCGGTCTCCTCGATGAAGCCCATGCCGCCATGAACCTGGATGCCGATGGAGGCGACTTCGCAGCCCATGTCGGTGCACCACGCCTTGACCACTGGGGTCAGCAGCTCGATGCGGGTTTGGGCGGCGGCGCGGACGGCGGCGTCGGGGTCGGCCTTGGCGAAGTCGCGGGCGGCGGCGGTCTCGTAGCAGAGCAGGCGGGCGGCCTCGACCTGGGACTTCATGGTCAGCAGCATGCGCCGGACGTCGGGGTGGTTGATGATGGCCACCGAGGGGCCGCGCGGGTTGCGCAGGTCTTTGCTCTGGATGCGGGTCTTGGCGTAGTCGCGGGCCTGCTGATAGGCGCGCTCGGCGATGGCCAACCCCTGGAGCCCCACCGACTGGCGGGCGTTGTTCATCATCGCGAACATGTATTCGAGGCCGCGGCCGGGCTCGCCGACCATGTATCCCACGGCGCCGCCCTTATCGCCGTAGCTGAGCACGGCGGTGGGGCTGGCCATGATGCCGAGCTTATGCTCGAGGCCGGTGCAGAGCACGTCGTTGCGCGCCCCCAGCGAGCCGTCGGCATTGACCAGGAACTTCGGCGAGATAAAGAGCGAGATACCCTTGGAGCCGGCGGGAGCGTCGGGCAGCCGGGCCAGCACGAGGTGGATGATGTTCTCGGCCTGATCGTGCTCGCCGTAGGTGATGAAGATTTTGGTGCCGCTGATCAGGTAATGGTCGCCGTTGGGCACCGCCTTGGTGCGGACGGCGCCGAGGTCCGAGCCGGCCGAGGGCTCGGTGAGATCCATGGTGCCGGTCCATTCGCCAGTGATCATCTTGGGCAGGAAGGTGTCCTTCTGCGCCTGATTACCGTGCTCGGTCAGCAACTCGACCGCGCCCTGGTTGAGCATCGGACAGAGACCGAAGGCCATGTTGGCCGACTGCCACATCTCCTGCACCGCGAAGGTCAGGGCCCAGGGGAGACCCTGGCCGCCGAACTCCGGATCGAAGGGAACGCCGTTCCAGCCGGACTCGACGAACTGCTTGTAGGCGGCCTTGAAGCTCTCGGGCTGGGTGACGACGCCATCGGCGAGCTTAGAGCCCTTGCGGTCGCCCTCGGCATTGATCGGCGCCAGCACGCCCGCTGCGAACTTGCCCGCCTCCTCCAGCACGCTCGCCACCAGATCCGGGGTGGCGTCCTCATAGCCCGGCAGGGCGGCGATGCGGTCGAAACCGATCACCCGCTCGAGGGCGAAACGCATGTCGGCGACGGGGGCGGAATAGGTCATGGCGCGGCGATACCTCGGATAAGGGGGATCGGGGATGGGGGCGGAAAAGGGAGACTCGGAATGGCCGGACTCAACCAGCTCCCCCGTTCCGGCACAAGGGATGCGGCGGAGCGCGGGGAGCAGGGCAGGAATGCGGAAGACTGCGCGCGCGGGGGCGCGGGCCGGCTATTCGTGTTCGCGCTGGTTGCGGTCGGCGAGCAGGCTGGCCTTCTGCAGTTCCTCGAAGGTTTCGCGGGCCTGTTTGAGGTCGCCCAGCGTGGTGGTGGGCTCGTAGGGCCCCTTGGTGCCGATGGCCTCGCGCGCGAACTTCCAGGCGACGTCGAGGTAATGGTGTTTGGCGACCTGTTCTGCCCGGGCGATATCGAAGGCCCGTTCCACCGCGTTGATCATGATGCAGCCTCGTGATGAATGTTCGATGTTTGGAATTCTGGAGCGTTTGCCCGTTGGCATTCTGCTTAGCATGGGCGAGGCGGTTTGGCGATGATTCGCGCAAGGCGGCGCTTTCGATCGCGGCGACAATCCCGTACCATCGGCGGAAAAAGCGGCGGTGCCACGAGGCCGTCCGCGGGGAAACGCCGGTATGAAGATGGCAGGATACGGTATCACCACCCGGCTGACCATGGGCATGGTCGCGCTGGCGGTGGTGACTCTCGGCGTCGGCGTCGGGTCGTCGCTGTCCAACACCGCCTTTCGCAAGGCGGTGGACGCCAACACCGCCCACCTCGCCATGCTGGAGACCGCCGCCGAGGCCGGGCGGCTGTCGGTGGCGCTGGCGGTGGGCGGGTCGTCGCTGGCCAACGCCGCCGACAAGCAGCGGCTGGCGGTGCTGGTGGCGGCGCTGTGCCCGCGCGAGCGCCCGAGTCCCGGCTGCGACCACCTCGACTCGGCGGTGGCCGTCCTGATCGCCGCCGGCGGCGACGAGGCGCGTCACGGCGAGGTTCATGCCGCCGTTCCCGCCGTCGCCCGGGCCCTCGACATCCGCATCAAGGCCGAACACGCGGCGCTGGCCGCCGACACCCGGGCGCTGGACCAAGCCGCCGCCGCCCACGGCCGGCTGCTGATCGGGCTGGCGGGGGCGCTGGCGGCGGGGGCGCTGGCCCTCGGCTTTTATATCCGTCGCACCCTCGGCCGCCGGCTCGACAATCTGCGCGACGGCCTTCGGGCCCTGGTGGCCGGGCGGGAAGCCTCGCTGCCCGGCGGCACCGACGAGGTCGCCGAGATGGCGGCCTCGGTGGAGTTCTTCGTCTCCGAACTGCGCCAGCGCGAGGCCGAGCTGCGGGGCAGCGAGGCCCGTTTCCGCGGCCTGATCGAAGGCTCGATCCAGGGGGTGCTGATCCACCGCAACTTCGTGCCGCTGTTCGTCAACGAGGCCTACGCCCGCATCTTCGGCTTCGACAGCGCCCGCGACCTCCTCGGGCTCTTCAGCCTCGAAAGCCTGATGAGCGCCGAGGAGGCGCCGCGGGCCTGGCGCCATTACTTCCTGATGATGGCCGGTGAGGAGCAACAGGGACTGCGCCGCATCGGACGGCTGCGCCGCGACGGCAGCCCGGTGTGGTGCGAGGTGATCGAGCGGGTCATCGACTGGATGGGCGCTCCCGCCATGCAGGTGACGGTGGTCGACATCAGCGAGCGGGTACGGGCCGAGGCCGAGGCGGCGGAAACCTCGGCCCAGCTCCAGGCCGCCTTCGAGGCGATGCCCAACGGCATCTGCCTGTTCGACGAAGAGTTCCGGGTGGTGATCCACAACGAGCTGTACCTCAAGCTCTGGAGCTATCCGGAAAGCCTGATGGCGGCCAAGCCCAGCCTTTCCGACCTCATCCGCCGGTCGGCCGAGCGCGGCGACCTCGGCTGGCGTTCTGCCGAACAGCTCACCTTCGAGATCGGCACCTATGTGTCGGCCGGGCTGCCCCTGGTGGGCGAGACCCGGCTCGGCAGCGGCCGTTATCTCGAGTTCCGCGGCAACAGCCGGCCCGAGGGCGGCTTTCTCTTCACCTGCACCGACATCACCGAGCGCAAGGCCGCCGAGGAGGCGCTGCTCAAGGCCAAGGAGCTGGCCGAGGACGCCGCCCGCTCCAAATCCACCTTCCTCGCCACCATGAGTCACGAAATCCGCACGCCGATGAACGGCGTGCTCGGTATGCTGGAGATTCTGGAGCGGACGCCGCTTGAGAGCGAACAGCGCAAGTTCGTGGCGGTGATCCGCGAATCGGCGCACGCGCTGCTCACCATCATCAACGACATCCTCGACTTCTCCAAGATCGAAGCCGGGCGGCTGGAGCTGGAAAGCGTACCGATGTCGCTGCGGGCGGTGGTGGAGGGGGTGGCCGATCTCCTCTCCACCCGTGCCCGCGAGAAGCGGCTCGACCTCATCATCGACATCGACCCCGACCTTCCCGACGCCCGCATCGGCGATCCGGTGCGGCTGCGGCAGGTTCTGCTCAACCTCGTCGGCAACGCCCTCAAATTCACCGAGCGCGGCTATGTCGCGGTGATGGTGTCGTCGGGACCGGACGCCCACGTTCAGGGGGCGGCGGCGGTGTATTTCGAGGTGGTGGACACCGGCATCGGGCTTTCCGAGGAGCTTCAGGCCAAGCTGTTCGAGCCCTTCTCCCAGGCCGACGCCTCTACCACCCGCCGCTTCGGCGGCTCCGGTCTCGGGCTTTCGATCTGCCGGCGGCTGGTGGAGATGATGGGCGGCGCCATCGGCGCCCGCGGCGCCGTCGGCTATGGCTCCACCTTCTGGTTCGAGGCGCCACTCGCGGTCGACGGCCCGGCCGAGGCGCTGCCGGCGGCCGGGTCTCCCGATCTCTCCGGTCTCGATGTGCTGGTGATCGACGATGCGCCCGCCGCCTGCCGCGCCTTCGACCGCATGCTCACCGTGGCGGGGGCGCGGGTGGTGACCGTGCCCGATGCCGGTGGCGGCACCTCGGCCTTCACTCGCGCCGCCGCGGCCGGGCGGCCCTTCGCCATCCTCGTCAGCGATCACGATCCCGGCCGGCTCGACGGGCTGGAACTGGTGGGCCATCTGCGGACGCTGCCGGGGGTGCGCGGTCTCGGCGTGGTGCTGACCACCCATCTCGACGATGTCGGCCTCACCGCCGCTGCCGAAACGCTCGGGGTCGCCGAGGTGCTGTTCAAGCCGGTGCGGCGCGAGGTGCTGGTGCGGGCGGTGGCGCGGGCGGCGGGCCGGCTCGCCCCCGAGAGCGCTGCCGGACGGGCACTGACTTCCACCGACGCCATGGTTCCCCCCGCTGCCGACGAGGCGCGGGCGGCCGAGGCACTAATCCTCATCGCCGAGGACAATCCCACCAACCAGATCGTCATCCGCCAGCAGTTCCAGCGCCTCGGCTTTGCCGCCGAACTGGCCGAGGACGGCGAGGCCGCCTGGGAAGCCCTGCAGACCCGCGGCTTCGGCCTGTTGGTCACCGACTGCTTCATGCCCCGGCTCGATGGCTACGCCTTGGCGCGACGGGTGCGGGCCGGCGAAATCCTCTCAGGCGGGCACCTGCCCATCGTCGCCCTCACCGCGGCGGCGCTCTCGGGCGAGGCGGAGAAATGCCAGGCCGCCGGCATGGACGATTATCTTGCCAAGCCGGTGGAACTCGGCGCCCTCGAGGCGATGGTGGCGCGCTGGCTGCCCAAAGCCCTGGACCTGCGCCGCACCGCCGCCGTACCGCCGCCGCCGGTGGCCATCCCCGCCCTTTCCGCCCCGCCGGTTCCGGCCCCGGCTTCCCCGTCCGCCGGCCCGCCGTCCGTGGTGCTGGACCTGGAGTTCGTGATCGGCCTTTTCGGCGGCCGCGAGGCGGCGCGGCCGATGATGGCGTATTTTCTCGAGACCACCAAACCCACCCTCGAGCAACTGGTGGCCCATCTCGAGGCCGGCTCGGTCGAAGACTCGCGCTTCGCCGCCCACTCCATCGCCGGCGCCGCCCGCACCGCCGGCGCCGGCCAACTCGCCGCCGCCGCCGCCGACCTCGAAGCCGCCGTGATCGACGCTGGCCTCGCCCCCGCCCGCGCCCTTCTCCCCGCCGTCCGCGACGCCTTCGCCCGCGTCGAAGAGGCGGTGAGCCGGGAGCTCTAAGAGCGCGGGGGGATATGCCCCGGAGGCGCTCATCTGGCGGATACGGAACCGCTAAGGGTCAGGTCAGGTCTTTGTCTCCGAACCCCGCAGCGGCGCGGACGGCGGCGGGCGTGTGGCCGGCGGCGCGCAGAGCGCTGAGGGCGAGGGCGCCGTCGCGTTTGGAGAGGCGGGCGCCGGTGTCGCCGGTGAGCAGGGGGTGGTGGTGATAGTCGGGGGCGGGGAGGTTGAGCAGGGCCTGGAGCAGGCGGTGGATGTGGGTGGCGGCGAAGAGGTCGGTGCCGCGGGTGACCAGGGTGATGCCCTGCAGCGCGTCGTCGACGGTGACGCTGAGATGGTAGCTGGTGGGGGTATCGCGGCGGGCAAGCACGACGTCGCCGAGCCGGTCGGGGCTGGCGTGTTGGGGGCCGGCGGCGCGGTCGTGCCAGGTGAGCGGCCCGGTGAGGGCCAGGGCCTTGGCGACATTCAGGCGGGTGGCGTAGGGCCGGCCCTCGGCGATGCGGGCGGCGGCTTCGGCGGCGGGCAGCGCGCGGCAGCGGCCGGGGTAGAGCGCGCCCTCGTCGCTGTCGTGGGGGGCGCCGCCGGCCAGCGCGATATCCTTGCGGCTGCAGAAGCAGGGATAG
>SESB01001553.1_pt1 | contig 14768 bp, 16 predicted proteins | sample 3171441 | NCBI WGS metagenome assembly SESB01 (sample SAMN06051867, study PRJNA518727) | freshwater metagenome | biome: subpolar coniferous forest; feature: holomictic lake; material: water; isolation source: holomictic Lake 227, 6 m depth | place: Canada: near Kenora, Ontario | collected...
TACTTTGCAGAGTGTAGCGCTTTGGTTGAGGCTGAGGCTAAGGTAGCCACGCGTTTAGTGGATAACCTTTACTTCAGCAAAATATCACTTAACTGTGTCGTAGTACCACAACAGTAACGGTAATTTTAATAGCCGCTATGCTAGCGGCTTATTCCGCTCTAGCCGCCTTGTGCGTGGGTTTCGCTTTCACATCATGGAAGCTGTGACACGTATTACAGGTGCTACTCACCAATGTCTGCGCCTGTTTACTGCCGACATGGCATTCTCGGCATTTCGCGATGGTTGGCATGGCGATATCTGAACTCTTATCTGAATGCATCACATCATGACAACTGCTGCATTTGGCAGTGCTGTGCTTATCATGCGGAAAGCGCGATTTGGGTAACCAGTGCTCGGTCACGTGCACTGCGGCTACTTTCCATGGCGTCTCTTTGTTTTTAGGATTGGCTGTAATTTCATGACATTCCAAGCAAGTGCCTTCGCCTTCTTTAGTGAATAGCGCTTTGGCATTACTGTTGGTTTGCGCTTGCGCCGATTGGCGTACCTTTTCAAGAGCGTTTGTATTCAATCCATTTTTATCGGCTTCGTTAATCGCACGGCTAGCAAACATTTCACGCAAGTACGTCATGACTATTTTTTCTGAAGCATGTGGCACTACGCGGCCTTCAATGGGTGGCGTCAATTGTAGCGAGTGGCATTTTGATTGCTGGCAGGTGAGCGGCATCGTCATAGGCTTGAAGCCCGTACCCGCATCGTTAGGGATGTGGCAGTCTGCACAATCGATATCTCGGCTGTGCCCACTAGGTGTTTGGATGAGCGCTTTGTCAAAATGCTCCTCATGAGAAAACTTGAGGCCAGAGTGCTCTACGAGTTTGGATTTTTCGTTCTGCGCCACACGTGTAGTGAGGCCATCAGGTCCGGCTTTAAAGCTTAGTTTAAAAGCAGGGTGGTCGCTACTGAAATCATGGATATCATTGAGTTTACTGTCACCATATATGTTTTTGATATTGCCGTGACATGAGACACATTGTGGACTGTCTTTACGTATCAAGCCCTTTTGTCCGCGGTGGTCCATGTGGCAGGTGGTACAGCGCACATTTTTAAACACCTTAGCATGTAAGGCTGATTGGGCGATATGATGGCTGACTGACTTATGGCAGCTCTCGCAAGCTTTATCGCTTACCGCCATAAACGGTTTTTGGTGGCAGGTGTCACACTTAGTGCTGAGTGCCAAATGCCCTGGTGACATATGACCGGCATTAAGCGGCACATTCATCGGCAGATGGATCGACTGCGCCGTTTTGTGCAGCCATGGGCTGAGCGTGTAACTAATAGGCAGCACTATAAATATTAATGTGATGATGGCTGCCAGCCACATCGCAGGTTTACGCATCGATAAACCCGTTGCAAATAGGCTGGTGGCTAATTTAGGTTGTATGGAGTCTGGTATCTTATTCATCAATTCATAGCTCAGGGTAATGCGCTCGTTACCTTCTAAGGCTTCCACCGTTAAAGCATAAGGGCCAATCATGATGCGCATGCCAGAGGTTAATGCAGCCACTTCTTCCAAATGCCCGTCTACTTCAATAGTGCGACTGGGTTCTGCGCTAATGTAGAGCTTGCCATTGTCGCCTTGCTGAATACTGGCATGATGCAGGGCCACTCTGTGGTCGGCTAAGTGGATTTTACAATCAGCGCCGCGTCCTAAGGTTAAACGGTCAAAGCTAATTTCACGCTCTTGACGTTCTGCTTGGCCACGTGGGTTTTGTGTAATTTTGATGAGTAAGCAGTGAATCATTGGCAACTTACCAGTAAAAAAAGATGGCGGTAACATGCGCGATTAGCGCAGCGAGAAGAGCAACTGATAATGGCACGTGCACAAAAAGCCAACCACTCAATCTTGCTCGCAACATAACGTCTCGGCGTGCCCTTGCAACGAGCGTCTCACGCCTAAGCATGAGGGTGTAAAGCTCTCGATGGGTTTTAATCTGTGCCATCGGAAGTGTTTTACTTAATCCGTGCAATTTTTTGACGGCCAGTGTGGTTGGGCAGTCTGGATGCTGACTCCGCATTTGCTCCCTCACAGTGCCGCCAATACGGGTGTTGTATATGGCGTTATTGGTCAGCGCGATGATTTCATCTGGTAAATGCAGTGCACTGACACGCGCTAATTTATCCAACTTACTAATTTCTTGTAACAGGCTTTCAAAGCTATCCTCACTCAAGTTTTCGGTCAGTAGGTGTGGAAAGCGGAAGTAAGCATACAAACCATAAAATCCACTGAGGATGACCATCATCATTAGCACGTAGGCCAAGGTATGGACATTCCAGCCAAATTGAAAGCTAGAGTGCAAAGTGGCCAGCACAATTAATGACAGCCCTAAATAGACATGGGCTGATAACCAACCTTGCATCGTGCCTGCACCGAAATAGCTACGCTTACGTACGCCTAACCATAGTAATAGACACACAATGGCGGCTGACAAGGTGCCAAGCACATAGCCGAGCCAGGTACCGCCATAGGCGCCGATTGCGGGGCTGTGCAAAATATAGGCCGCTATCGCCGCTATCATTAATAATAGTGATAGCTTGAGATAGAGAAAATTGCGATATTCAAGAAAACTACGGCTACGCATCAGTCACTTACCTTGTTATTGCGCCATACGGCATAATCCAAAAATTCTTCAGGCCCCATACGGATTGCGGCGCCAGTCGGGCATGAGCGCACACACGCAGGCCCACCACTGATGCCGTTACACATGTCACATTTTACCGCCAATTTCACTGCGTCCACAGCCCCAGATGAGCAAGCGCCAGGTTCAGTGCCTAAGCCAAACAACCATTTTAATGGGCTGGCAAGTTTACGGTTAGGATCAATGGAAGCCAGTTGGATAACGTCGTATGGGCAGTTCGTGACGCAATTACCGCAACCTATGCAGTTGTCTAAAATCACAATCTCGCCGTTGACTTCACGGCGAATCGCATCAGGTGGACATTCGGTCATACATAAAGGGTTTTCACAGTGACGGCACGAAGAGGGTACGCGCACTTGGTCAAAGATAGGGCCAGTTTTGCGATCTAAGCGTGAAGTGCCTTCGTGGGTTTCAGCGCAGGCTTTTTCGCAGTTGTCGCAACCGATACAGCGCGACTCATCGATTAATAATACGTCAGTTGCATCCCCTATGCCTTGCTGCACGAGGAAGCTAATTAAGTTGCCCGCATCGGTACTGGCTTGCGTTGCGGCATCATGAATCTCATGCTCAACGTGTTTCAGGTAACGGAAATTCATCTCCTGCTGGATGGCGGGATATTGGGCGATGACTTCTTGTATGCTTTTTGTGGTGAGCAGAATCGCTTCAGTTTTGACGGTGGCACGCACAGTGGCGACCCTTGGTTGACCTGACACTAAGGCCATTTCACCGACATAGTTACCGGCAGACACATAAGACAGCACGACTTCTTTGCCGCCAATCACCCGTGACAAGGTGACTGAACCACGTCGAATCATGTAGAGACCATCAGGCACATCGCCTTCATGAAACAACTCTTCCCCAGCTTCATAATAGTGAATTTGGGCTTCAGCCATTAATCCATTCAGTGTGGCTTTTGATAGCGGTAGTCTAAGGTAAATCTGCACGGCACGACGCAGGTAAGCATCATCAATGAGCGATCGTACCGGCTCCATGGTATGGATTAAGCGTTGCATGGTGTGCTTGGAAGCTTCTACCAATATACAATCTTTAACGGCCTCAATGGTCGCCGTGCGACGCCGGCCAGAAATCAGCCCCATCTCGCCAAAAAACTGTCCAGATTGCAGATTAAAATCGGCAATATCACCTTCAGCCACGTAGGCTTTGAGTTCGCCTTCAATAATAAAATACAATGAGTTGCTGTAGTCATTACGTCTAAAAGCAATGTCCCCAGGCTTTAAGGTCAAGAGCTTACTTTCCAGCATAAAATCACGTAATTGCAATGGTGATAATTTAGAAAGCACTTCGGAGTTAAGGCGTATCTTGTCCAGGCCATGTTCCACGCTGGTGATATGCGGGCATACCTTAAACTTTTCTTCCAGCAACATTTCATCCACGGGCTTAATGTCGATGCCAAGGATGCGTTGCACGACATCGTAGCCTTGATTCATGGCTTGCTTGATGAGTGGGTAACCGCCCAAAGCGCCGACAATATAGAGCCCTGGCACACTAGATTCATAGGTAGGTGATAATTGGGGAGGCGAGGCTGCTTCAGGTCCCGCAAAGGTGATGCCAAAGCTTTCTAATAGCTTACGTGGTGGTTCAGCGCCTAGTCGCGCAATAATACGGTCGCAAGCAACTTCTTCTCGGCCTTGCGGTGCTCTAGCGATAATATTCAGTGGATGGGCGCTGCCTTCAGTCCATTCTATCGTGTCTACCTGGGTATCGAGCAGTAAAGTGATGTCACCGCGTTGCGCTGCATCGCGTAATTGGCTTTCATTGTCAGGCTTACAGTTAAAGAAGCCATCTAGACGTGTGATGAAAGTCACATTGTTATTGGGCATCAGTGCGAGTGCATTTTCCAAGCTGGCATCACCACCACCAATAATCGCAATGTGCTCGCCGTTAAACTCGTCTGGATCATCCAATTGGTATTGCACGCGCGGATGGTCAGCACCCGGTATATTCAGCATACGAATATTGCTTTGTAGACCGATGGCAAGAATTACGTAATCCGCAGTAACGCTGACGCCAGATTCGAGCTTGATATGGAAAACGTCCGCCACTTTCTTAATGCCGATCACTTTGGCATTAGCACGAAAGTTAATGTTAAAGCTCTCTAACTCTGATTCCCACTTCTCTAATATATTTTCACGGCGGCCGGCACCAAATGACATGCGGCTTCGCAGGGGCAGGGCGCGAGGCTCTGCCATGACATGCTTACCCTTTTGATAGCTACGCGTCACACTTGCTGGATGCGCATCGGCTTCAAGCAGCACATGCGTCACACCGGCTTCTGCGGCTTGGGCGGCTGCGGATAGACCGCTGGGCCCTGAGCCTATGATGGCTATTTTAAAGTGTTCTATCATTAAGTTAGGCGAACGCTTGGGTCTCGAAATGGATGATTTGCATGTGTGTTTTGGTTTGTTATTTTTGTACTGTGCAAACTTGCTATTAGTATGCTGTAAACCATGCCTAAAAATGCGCAAATGCACTCACGCCAACATTTTAACCACTACCAAAGAGTAACAGATTTCTGCCTACTTGAAAATGCGCTTTGGTCTAGTGGCTGTCTTTATTCCAAGCCTTTTCAAGTGCTTTTTGCTGTTTTTCAAGTTCTTCCTTGGCTTTGCTCACTTTTAGCGTTGCAGTGGCTTGTCTCTCTTGCTCTTTTTTTAGCAATAACTGTTCTTGAGCCAGTACTTTTTCTTGCTTCTGTAGCATTAATGTTGCGTTGACTAATTCGGCTTGGGCATTATCATAGTTTTTCTGAGCCACGGTGACCATATACTGTTCGTTGGCAACATCTCTTGCCAGCGCATTAATAGGTATGGCTAAACCCAAGAAGACAATACAAACCAACGCTTGCAGTCTGCTATTAATCATAGGGTAATTTCCTTTATTAAACATAGGCTGTAGGTTCTCAGTAGCATTCATGATGCCACCACTTAAGTTAGCATAATTATGCGTCAATTTTAGGGTAGTTGTAATGCAGAATGGCAATATTAGCGTTATTTATTTATTTCAAAATACCGGTCTGATTGGCGGAAGCGTGTCTGCTAAAATACCAACAATTCTCACCGTTAATTGACTTCGTATGAACCCAGATGATTTGCAGCGCTTAGTGACGCTTCATATGCCCTATGGCAAATATAAGGGGCGTTTGTTGGCCGATCTCCCTGGGCAATACCTTAACTGGTTCGCACGCGAGGGGTTTCCGGCCACTGATTTAGGTCGACTGCTCCAGTTAATGCAGGAAATCGATCATAACGGCCTATCGACCTTACTAGATCCCTTACGCAAATAGGATTTTAGGCGCTACTCTTTACGCAATTCCTCTACCTCGTTGTTCTCTGCGCCATTTTCAGTACGATTAATGTCACGCAACATAAAACCATACAAACTCTCTACTTTTTCCCGCGCCCAAGGCGTTTTGCGTAAAAACTTCAAGCTAGAGGCCATGCTTGGGTCGTTGCTAAAGCAGCGCACTGGAATCCGTTCTGCTAAACCAGCCCAGCCAAAATGGGCTTCCAACGCTGTGACTATCGCTTCTAGCGTTAGTCCGTGTAAGGGGTTGTTGCGCTGCTTGACAACTGGAGTACTTGGATTTTGCATACGTTAATCTTTATGGGTGGGTAAGGCTGGTACGTTAGCTAATATTATAGTGAGCTTGAGTTTCGTGTGGGCATAAACTTACCAAGATTTGCGCGGAAAGCTTCGGGGTTCAGCCCGGAGATGGATAGCGCGAGCTCCGGAGGTGCTCATGATGTTGGTGTTCTCTGATTTTCAACGTATTGTTTAATCACTGACAGCGGAGCGCCTCCGCAGGATGCCGCGAAGTAAGAAGGTGACCACAACACGTTCTTCCAATAACGATGAGTAATGTCAGGACGCTCTTTTCTAAGCAAGCGACTCGACACCCCTTTTAAGCTATTCACTAACGTTGACAACTGTGCTGTTGGTAAATATTCAACTAGAAGATGCACGTGGTCGTCTTCCCCATTCATTTCAACTAATTTCACATCGGCTTTTTCACACACTCTGGCGAAATGCTCACGCAATAACTGAATCGCATCTGCATCCAATACATGGCGTCGATACTTAGTCACAAAGACTAAATGCGCATGCAATGCAAAAACACAATGCCTGCCTGTTCTAATTGCTTGATTTTTATCCATAGACCAATTATAATATACGCTATGATACGTCGTCAAGCCTATAAATTTCAATTGAAGACCAATTTATCACAAGCTCGCCAAATGCGCAGCTTTGCCGGCGCTTGTCGCTTTGTCTTTAATCAGGCGCTGGCCTTGCAAAAGGCAAAGTATGAAGCAGGCAATAAGAAGCTAAGTTATGCAGACTTGTGTGCTGAGTTGCTAACATTAAAATTGAGTAATCCATGGCTTGGCGAATCTCCCTCTCAAACGCTACAACAGTCACTGAAGGATTTGGAGCGTTCGTACAAGAATTTCTTTGCCAAGCGCGCGGACTTTCCGCGCTTTAAGAAAAAAGGTTTGTCTAGCAGCTTCAGATTCCCGCAAGGCTGTAAGTTAGATCAAGCGAACAATCGCATCTTCCTGCCGAAACTTGGTTGGATTCACTATCGTAATAGTCGTGAAGTCTTAGGGGAAGTCAAGAATGTGACGGTGTCACATTCTTGCGGTCATTGGTATATCTCTATTCAGACTGAGCGTGAAGTATCTGATGCCAAACACCCATCCACTAGTGCGATAGGTGTTGATATGGGGATTGCACAGTTTGCGACATTAAGTAACGGTCATGTTTTTGCTGCTGTAAATAGCTTTAAACAAAAGCAAAAACAATTAGCACGCTACCAGCGTGCTTTCAGTCGCAAAGTAAAATTCAGTCAAAATTGGAAGAAACAGAAAAGCAAGATCGGAAAGCTACATCAAACGATTGCGAATATTCGGAAGGATTACTTGCATAAGACCACCACAATCATCAGCCAAAACCACGCGATGATTGTGATTGAAGATTTGCAAGTAAAGAATATGAGCAAGAGTGCGAGTGGCAATCTAAATAAGCCAGGACGTCATGTGAAAGCCAAATCAGGCTTAAACAGATCGATTCTGGATCAAGGCTGGTTTGAATTCAGGCGTCAGATTGAATACAAGCAAGTCTGGCGTGGAGGTGATGTGCTTGCGGTTCCACCGCAATACACTAGCCAGCGTTGCAGTTGTTGCGGTACAGTATCGAAAGAAAACCGCCAGTCACAAGCGAAGTTTGCTTGTATAGCCTGCGGTTATCAAGCGAATGCTGACGTTAACGCAGCGATGAACATATTAGCGGCAGGACATGCCGTATTAGCTTGTGGAGAGATTGTGCAACAAGACAACTCTGTGAAGCAAGAACTCACTGAGGAGACTTCGCATGAACACGCGTAGCTCGGTAGGAATCCTCGGCATTCATGCCGCGGAGGATGTCAAGAATTGCGTGAACTTGACGTCGAATAACGAGTCATTTAAGCCACCATTGAATATTTTAGGAGTTTCTGCATGACCATCTCTATGTACCAAGCCTCAGTCCCCGTGATTACACGCAGCTTAACAAATTTACGCACCTTGCTTGAAAAAGCAGTAGCGCATGCTGAGGCTAATAAGATAGACCCACTGGTACTGATGAATGCCCGGCTTTTTCCAGATATGTTTCCACTCATACGCCAAGTGCAAATTGCAACTGATATGGCCAAAGGTGGCGCTTCAAGGCTCGCTGGCGCAGAAGTGCCTAAATATGAAGATAATGAAGCTAGCTTTGCTGAATTAATTGCGCGTATCAATAAAACCATTGCGCTACTAGAAACTTTCAAACCAGCGAAAATTAATGGGTCCGAAGATCGCGATATCACAGTACCTATGCGTGATCGCAGTCTCAACTTTAAAGGCTTACCTTATCTTTTGGACTATGTGCTTCCTAATATTTATTTTCACGTCACGACGACCTATGCAATTTTGCGCCACAACGGAGTAGTGCTCGGAAAAGGCGACTTTTTAGGTAAAACAGATTAAACCGGAGTAGGGTGTATTTGAGCGTGACCAACATCAACCCCAAAAAACTCTTAAACAGCAAGTGGACGGCCGTGACGCCAAGCCATAAAGAAAAGCATTTTATGGTGATAGGCTTGATAGCACCTGAAGTGCCGACTACTGTTGTGCGCTTGGTAGAGATGGAAGCCGTTTATACCAAGCGTAAATACACTTTGGCGTGGAACGTGTTGGCTGACGAAGCCTTATGGATCCAAGGTTGGGTTTAGGCTTAATTAAACCCAGCTAATGCTTTAGCAATTTTGAGTGGATCCCCACTTTTAACAACATCAGTCAGTGATGGGTCGTTTTTATGCAGTTCGGCCTCGCCGTCCAATTGATCAATCGCCATCCCAGCACCAATTGAAACCAATGTCGCTGCCACCATTACGATCATGGTGCGTGAACGTGTAATGGCAAGCTCCCGTGCATCAAAGTATTGATTAAGACCATACATTGCCAGAGAAAAAGCGATGGTTGAGATAAAAAAATTCAGCATGCTAGTTCTATTCCATAGATTTTAAATATTAACGGCATGCTAAGCATCATGCTTTCCGGTAGGCTTCGATAATTTCATAGATTCCCATGCCGACCAGCATGGCGCTCAGGAAAACAGCACCTTTGCTGCTACCAAAGCCCAATAGCACAAAAGCGGGTGCTGGACATATGCCGGATAAACCCCAGCCAATACCAAATACCAAACCGCCGAACACTAAGCGGCTGTCTATCATGCGTGAGCTAGGTAGGTTCATATTTAAACCGAGCAGGCTCACGGTACGTTTTTTTGCAACAGAAAATGCGACTAAGCCAATAGCAATAGCGCCACCCATCACAAGCGCGAGCGATGGATCCCATAAGCCGGCAAGGTCTAGAAAAGCAAGTACTTTTGCAGGGTTGGCCATGCCTGCTAGCACTAGACCTAAGCCGAAGATAAGGCCGGCTAGGGCTGAAAAGAATAGCGAGGTGATTGGTCTTAAATGTTTTTTCATCACAGCGATTTCTCTTTAAGCGCCTAGTATATGGCGCATGATATACACCGTTAAAAAGCCAGTACCCATAAAAGCCAAGGTGGCAACAATAGAGCGGGGTGATAAGCGTGATATGCCGCATACGCCATGACCACTGGTGCAACCCGAGCCGTAGCGCGTGCTAATGCCAACAATTAATCCGGAGATGATCAATAAACTATTGCTCGCTTTGATGTCGATGTTAGGAAGTGTGTCAATTAAAGACCAAGCCAATGGAGCCAACATTAAGCCTAAAATAAAGGCGATGCGCCACGCAATGTCATTTCGCTGTGGACTGTATAGGCCGCCAACAATGCCGCAGATTCCAGCTATTCTGCCATTCAATAAGATGAATAGGGCCGACGCGATGCCAAGCAGAACGCCACCAGCAAGCGCAGGCCAGGGAGTGAATTGATTCCAGTCGATGAACATATTGATTTACTTTAGCCTAATGAGATGGCCACTAGTAAGTGGCTTTGATTTAAGGCGCTATATTAAACTATAGCGTCTAGTTCTAACTAATTCCTAGTGCATCGCCATGTGCTTTATTTATTGCGTTGAGGAGAACCTCATTTTGATATCAGCTTCACTTGCGATGCGTTCGCCTATTTGTCCACATACGAGTTCACAAAGCTCATAAACGCTAGGATTTGCGATGCTGTAATACACGCTAGTGCCACGTGACTCGCGCTTCACCAAGCCAGTATCTGCTAGTAGTGCGAGGTGTTTCGAAATATTGGCTTGGTTTCCCTCGCATATTTCGGTTAATTGACCCACATTCTTTTCGCCATCTTGCAAGGCATTCAATACTTTTAAACGCATCGGTTCTGCAAGTGCCTTAAAATACTTAGCGACATGCTGCAATGCTCTATTGTCTAGTTTGCTCATCCCGATATCTCACTAGGTTAGTATGTGATGGATTATACACAGTAATTAATATTGACTATATATCTATATAGCAATATAGTGATGAAAGTTGTGTTGCTTATAGTTGAAGCCGTACAATCCTCTTGTGTAACGAATGTTCGCTTAACTTTACAGACTTTAAAGGAAATAACGTTGATTAAAGCCAATCTATGGATGTTTGTTTTGCTAATCGGACTATCCGCTAACGCCAATGCGGCTGGATTAGCTTCAGCGAAGGTCAGTCAATCCAACAGTGAATCTACCATTACTGTTGAAGGGGTGGTTGAGGCAGTCAAAGCCAGTCAGATTGCCGCGCAAGTCACAGGTAGCATTACCGTCATGTCAGTTAAAGCGGGTGATCATGTTAAAGCAGGTCAGTTGCTGACACGCATCGACGCGCGTATGGCAAATCAGCAGGCTATCAGCAATCAAGCACAAACCTCTGCAGCGCAGGCGCAGCTAGATGCCGCCAGTAAAGAGTATGAGCGCAAACGTCATTTATTTGAAAAGCAATATATTAGCCAAGCCGCACTTGAGCGTGCCGAGTCAGACTATAAAACTGCTGCAGCACAAAGCAAAGCGCAACTCGCACAGGCCGGAATTTCTAATGTACAAAGTGGCTTACATAGCATTAATGCCCCGTACGCGGGAGTCGTGGCTGAAGTGTTAGTCGATGTCGGTGATATGGCATTACCAGGTCAAGTGTTAATTAAAATGTACGATGCGCACGCATTACAGGTCGTAGTGAACGTGCCGCAAAGTCAGGTGGCCCAGTTAAAAAAGCAAGCTAATATAAAAGTGATGATAGGTGCCGCCAGTTTGCCAGAAACGACCCTGACTACCACCCAATTTACAGTGTTACCGACCGCAGATCCGATGAGTAATATGGTGAAGTTACACTTAACCCTACCCCCTAATCTAAGTACCATTACCCCAGGGATGTTTGCGCGTGCGATGCTGCCAGTGAATGCCATCGAAGGCAAAAGCCAACTTTATATTCCTAGCAAAGCGGTGATTAAACGCAGTGAGTTGCTTGCGGTCTATGTGATTGACGCGCAAGGTCATCCGCAATTAAGACAAGTTCGGCTTGGACGTGTGCAAGGCGACAATGTAGAGGTGTTTGCTGGTTTGCAACTCGGTGAGTTGGTGGCGCTAGACCCTATGGCCGCAGCCAACTTCAAGTAAGGATCAACCGTGCCTAACCATCTTCCAGAAGCAACCATTCCTAAGCTAGGCGTCTCAGGACGTATTGCACGCTATTTTCAGGCAGCGCAAATTACGCCATTAATCGCAGTAGTTGCCATGTTGCTCGGTTTGTTTGCGTTGGTAGTCACGCCACGCGAAGAAGAGCCACAGATTAACGTGACCATGGCAAATGTGCTGATTCCATTCCCTGGCGCCTCCGCTAAAAATGTAGAGCAGATGGTTTCGGTACCAGCGGAGCAAGTGCTAGCGCAAATAGCTGATATTGAACATGTTACTTCGGTTTCACGCCCAGGAATGGCGGTCATGACCGTACAGTTTAAAGTTGGTGTCCCTCGGACTGAAGCCTTAGTGCGCCTATATAACACCATACAATCCAATCAGGATTGGTTGCCAAAAAACCTAGGGGTTGGCGATCCCATTATCAAACCCAAAGGTATAGATGATGTACCCATACTCACCGCCACTTTATATAGTAAAGATAAGCAGCAGGGCGCTTATGAGCTAGAGCAGGTAGCGCATGGCTTGGAAGCTGAAATTAAGCACGTCACAGGCACGCGTGAAGTGACGACGCTAGGTGGCCCCGGCCGTGCTGTGAATATTGATATCGATCCTGTGCGTATGGCCAGTGCAGGTGTTAGTGTCACTGATATGCGCCGTGCTTTGCAGGCGGCCAATCTTGGTGCCCCCTTGGGTGAAGTGACCAATGCTAATCAATCGATTGCGGTTGAAGTAGGCCAATACTTTACAGATGCTAAAGATATTGCTGAATTGGTGGTCGGCTTGCATGATGGACGCCCTGTATACCTCAGTGAAGTTGCACAAATTCATGACGGATCTCCGCCAGCTGAACGCTATGTTTGGTATGGGGAAGGCAAGAATGTGTCTGAGTATCCGGCAGTCAGCATCACTGTCACAAAAAAACAGGGGCAAAATGCAGTGGCGGTGTCTGATGCGGTGATTAACCAGATTGATAGCCTTAAAAATGTGTTAATTCCTGCTAGCGTTGAAGTCAAAATCACGCGCAACTACGGTGAAACCGCCAACGATAAAGCACAAAAACTCATCCAAAAATTAATCTTTGCGACTTCTGCCGTCGTGTTGCTGGTGTTCTTTGCCCTAGGGAGGCGTGAGGCGGCTATTGTGGGCACTGCGGTGGTGTTAACGTTGATGGCTACTTTATTTGCCTCTTGGGCTTGGGGCTTTACTTTAAATCGGGTTTCGCTATTTGCTTTAATTTTCTCAATCGGTATTTTGGTCGATGATGCCATTGTGGTGGTGGAAAACATCCATCGTCATATGCAGTTAAAACCTGAAGCCCCACTCACCGAGATAATTCCGATTGCGGTTGATGAAGTTGGCGGGCCAACCATATTGGCTACCTTGGCTGTGATTGCAGCCCTGTTGCCCATGGCATTTGTCAGTGGATTAATGGGGCCGTATATGAGCCCAATACCGATTAACGCCAGTATGGGCATGTTAATCTCTTTGGCAGTGGCCTTTGTGATTACGCCGTGGTTATCTCGGCTTTGGCTGCGTCGTGGACATCAAGAAAGCGCGCTTACTAAACGTATTGCACCGTTATTTACCCGCATGTTTACCCCATTCTTAAGTGAAGTTGATGGCCAAAAGAATCGGCGCAAATTAGGCTTAGGGGTGCTGCTGCTTATTTTGTTGTCACTCGCCTTGCCAGTTGCGCAATTGGTGGTGCTAAAAATGCTGCCGTTTGATAATAAGTCCGAATTTCAGGTAGTGGTAGATATGCCTGCCGGGACCCCTGTGGAAGCGACGGCCAGTGTGCTGCATAAGATGACAGCCTATTTGGCTCAAGTACCAGAAGTCAGTAACTATCAGGCTTATGTTGGTTTGGCCGCGCCGATTAATTTTAATGGTTTGGTGCGTCAGTATTATTTACGTAGTGGTGGGGCGGTGGGGGATATTCAAGTTAACTTAGTCGATAAGCACCATCGAAGCGATAAGAGCCACGTCATTGCAGGCAGAGTGCGTCCTGAGTTACAGCGCATCGCGCAAGCGATGGGTGCCAAAGTTAAAGTGGTTGAAGTCCCACCAGGTCCGCCGGTCATTTCGCCTTTGGTTGCGGAAATTTATGGGCCGGATGACAGCACGCGCTTGCAGTTGGCTAGACAAGTACGCCACGTGTTCGAAATCACAGCAGGTATCGTGGATAGCGATGACAGCGGTATTGCGGATGCTAAGAAAATAACACTGGTGGTAGATAAGAAAAAAGCTGCGTTACTGGGCGTGACACAAGGCGCTATTGTCGGTACTTTGCGTACTGGCTTGGCTGGCGAAGATGTAACCTATCTGCACGATGCAAGCAAATATCCAGCCGGTACGCGCTTACGTTTGCCAGTAGCATCACAGGGCGACATTGAAGACTTACTTAAATTATCGGTAACGACAAGCAGCGGCAAGCTGGTGCCAATCCGCGAGTTAGTGCGTATTGAAGATAGCTTGCGCGAACAGCCCATTTATCATAAAGATTTATTGCCGGTGAATTATGTGTTGGGTGATATGGCGGGCAAGTTGGATAGCCCGCTGTACGGTATGTTTAGTATGCGTCATGACGTAAGTGCAATCACCACGCCTTCAGGCGCGAAAATGGGCGAGTTCTTTATTCAGCAACCTCAAGATAATCAACGTGGATATGCGATTAAATGGGATGGCGAATGGCAAGTTACCTATGAAACCTTCCGTGATATGGGTGCGGCCTATGCTGTTGGCCTTATCCTGATTTATCTTTTAGTAGTTGCCCAGTTCGGTTCCTATCTAACGCCGTTGATTATTATGGCGCCTATCCCCCTTACCATTATTGGTGTTATGCCAGGGCATGCCTTGCTCGGCGCACAATATACCGCCACCTCAATGATTGGCATGATTGCATTGGCGGGAATTATTGT
>SESB01001555.1_pt1 | contig 14746 bp, 13 predicted proteins | sample 3171441 | NCBI WGS metagenome assembly SESB01 (sample SAMN06051867, study PRJNA518727) | freshwater metagenome | biome: subpolar coniferous forest; feature: holomictic lake; material: water; isolation source: holomictic Lake 227, 6 m depth | place: Canada: near Kenora, Ontario | collected...
GACAATAGTGGCTCTTGCTCACTGCGATCTTCCATGTGGCGTCTATGACCCTGCACAAGCAAAGCTTGAAGCACAGTCAGTTAAGGCTGCAATGGAAAAATATGCTGCATCGACCGATGCTGATTTCAAATCTCGCGCTGTTGCTGTCAAAGAGGAGCGTTCTGAGATGGTCAAGCATCATCTATGGGTACTTTGGACCGACTATTTCAAGCCAAATCACTTTGAAGCCTACCCACAGCTTCATGTTCTTTTCAACGAAGCAACAAAATTAGCTGGTGCCGGCGGCACAAAGGGAACAAATGACGTTGCAGTAGCCGACAAGCTTCTTGGAAAGATTGAAGAGATTTCAGAAATCTTCTGGGCAACAAAGAAGTAATTCAAAAACGCTTACTTAGGAATTAATTCTTTCGGCCGCAATCCGGGCCATGTAAGAAACTCGATCTACCAATCGCCGCTGCACTTCTGCAGTGGCGATTGTTCTATTTAAATGTGTAACTTCCGCTTCAAAAGTAAAGATATTGTCATCGATTTCTATGCATCGCGCATTTGCGCGTAATTCCTCTCCAGCGGTCACTGTTGTCATGATTTCCAAAGTGAATTTTGCTGTTTGTGTCGTCTCACCAATCTCTAGCAAGTCAATCACTGCTGAACTACATGCACTTTCAATCACATTGAGGATTGCCATGGAAGAAACGACTGAAAGATCGTTGATTCCCATTGCAACAGATGTATCGCCAGGACGTACTGAAATTGATGCCATTCCAACGCATCCCAGAACCGCCTCGTAATCCATAACGGAAAACTTACTCGGGAATTACCGAATTGGTGGGGATTTACTCTTCTTCGGAGTCGAAATGATGTGTTATTTCCGTCGTTTCGATCTCTATGCGAGTTTCAATGCCATCAACGGTGAACTCAGTGCGGCTGTATTGAGTAAAGACCTGTGAAGCGAACACGGAAGGCATCCCAAAGAATTGCGCCTGCATTTGTTGTGCTAGCTCGTCGGTTTGGCTAAGAATTTTTTCGTGAAGGGCGTCTGAAGCTTTTTCATTACAAGAACTTGTCATGAGCTCTTTTAGTCTTGAGAGCACTACTTGTTCGTGCTGTAGTTCCTGGTTACAAGGCGGGCATTCTTGAATATGAATTTCAATTTGATGCACCTGGTTTTGATCTTCAAGTTCGTCGTCGATAAAGAGAATCAGAGAGTGAAGGACATCGTGGCAGGGAGTTTCGTGAGGATTACCGCAACTCATTTTTCATCCTCCCCTACTGAGTCCTTGGCAGAAATGAATCCACGATCCTTTGCATAGTCAGCAAGAGATGCGCGCAACAGTTTGCGACCACGGTGGAGTCGAGACATTACAGTTCCTGCTGGAACGCCGACAATTTCCGCTATTTCCTTATATGCGAAACCTTCGACATCTGCAAGATAAACAGCCATGCGAAACTCTTCAGGCATATCGGCGAGTGCATTTTTAATGTCAACATCTGCAATGTTTTCTAAGACTTCATCTTCGGCGCTCTTGCCCTGATCGCTAGTGTGCGAAGCGGCATCATGCAGTTGCCAATCCTCTACTTCTCCCCCGTTGGATTGAAGTGGACGACGTTGATCCTTGCGATAGTTGTTGATAAAAGTTGTTGTCAAAATGCGGTATAGCCACGCTTTGAGATTTGTGCCTTCTTCAAATTGATGGAAAGAGACGAATGCTTTCGCATATGTATCTTGAACCAGATCTTCAGCGTCACTTGGATTCTTTGTGTATCGCATCGCCGCGGCATAAAGTTGGTTTGTGTATTGAAGTGCATCTCGCTCAAATCTTTCTTTGCGCTGCACAACAGACTCTGTGCTGCCAGAAAGCGCAACGCCACCTCTGCGAGCAGGGGCGATTTCAGAGCTCGAATCGTTCTTCATCGTTAATAAGGCTACAGCCATATTCAGAGAACCCGTTGCCTCTCGGCTTTATTCCCATGCTTTCTGTTTTGACAGCATGGCCTCCAGCCACGGCCGAGCGAGGTATCAATGAGCACTAAAAGAGAGTCTCAGGCTCCCCAAGCTCCACTTGAACTGTCAGCTGCGGCCCGTTGTTGCGAACAAGATTCACAGCCTTGCTCACGGGATAAGCGCTAAGCCCATCGGCAGGTGCAGCTACATCCATCATCTCTCGAATCTCATCCAATTTTTGAATTCTTGAGTCAAGCCAAGAATCCCACCGCTCTTTCGGTAAGAAAGTTGGCATCCGATGATGAATTTTAGCCAAAGGATCAACGGCTTCTCTTGTGATGATGGATGCGCTCTCCTTTACTTCACCAGTGGGCGAAACCCAGCGATCCCAAATTCCTGCAAAAAGCATTGTTTCTTGATCACTTCTTGAAATATAAAAAGGTTGCTTGGAGGGCGCAGTTAATTCAGTTGCCCACTCATAATATCCATCGGCAGGAATCAAACACCGGCGCGAAACAAATGCACTTCTAAATGTTGGTTTAACATCGACTGATTCACTCCGTGCATTAATAGCAATCGATTGCGACTTCACCGCATCAGAAACCGTCTTGCTCCATGGGGCGATCAATCCCCATGAGGCCGTCGCTAATTCACGTTTATCATCTGATCCTTGGCGAATGAGATAAATTTGCTTTGTCGGAGCAATATTCCAATCCGCAGGCAAGAGCGGGAGAGTTTTCCCCGTATGAATTTCAAATTCTTCTATCAATTCAGCCGGAAGCTTGCTGAGAGCGTAGCGGCCACACATGGCTTGAGCGTATCAAGGCTCAGGGGCACTGCGTTAAGATTCCCTATATGACGAATTTGTGGAGTGCGCCGTATCGCGGGCTGGTTCCCGTAGATGCGCGCATCACAATTCCTGGATCCAAGTCTGTAACTAATCGAGCTCTCATCCTTGCCGCGCTTTCAGATTCTCCAACATTAATGCACAAGCCCCTTCATTCGCGCGATTCGGCTTTAATGATCGGCGGATTGAAAGCACTTGGCGTAGGAATTGCTGAAGCAGAAAATGGCGATCTCACCATTACTCCTACCCCGCTCTTTGGCCCAGCACATATTGATGTTGGCAATGCAGGAACAGTTATGCGATTTCTTCCTCCTGTTGCTGCAATGGCAAAGGGAATTCTGCATTTCGATGGAGATCCTCGTTCGCATGAAAGGCCTCTCGGTCCGGTCATAGCTGCGCTCGAATCTCTTGGCGTTTCAATCGAGCATGGTGGTAGATACTCACTTCCATTAACGATGAATTCAAACGGTCAATTGCAAGGTGGAAGCGTTGATGTAGATGCATCATCTTCCAGCCAATTTATCTCTGCTCTTCTTCTTGTGGCTCCTGCAACAAAGGATGGAATCACAATTCGACACACTGGAACCTCGTTACCTTCAATGCCACATATCGACATGACAGTTCATATGCTTCGCGAACTCGGAGTCGAAATCGAAATTATTGATAACAAAGAGTGGCGAGTTTCTCCCTCTGTGCTGCATGGGCGAGAAATAACAATCGAGCCTGACCTTTCAAATGCTGCGCCATTCATGGGAGCGGCGATGATTTGTGGAGGTTCGGTAACTATTACTGATTGGCCACAATCGACAACCCAACCTGGGGATCAACTACGTTCGATTCTCACTGACATGGGAGCATCTGTTTCTTTCGAAAAATCTTCAACAGGTTTTGATTTGAAGTTAACAAGCGATGGCAAGATTCACGGGATTGATGTTGACCTGCACGATGTCGGAGAGCTGACGCCATCAATTGCAGCCCTTGCAGTACTAGCTGACTCACCTTCCTCTTTGCGAGGCATCGGACACTTGCGCCTTCATGAGACTGATCGACTTGCTGCAATTGCCAATGAAGTTAACGCCCTTGGAGGAGCGGTTGTTGAAGAAGAGAGCGCTCTTCACATCACGCCAGCTCCACTCCACGGCGGCACTTTCCACACTTACGAAGATCATCGCCTTGCAACTGCGGGAGCAATGATTGGACTTCTAATTCCTGGAATTGAAGTAGAGAATATCGCCACCACGCAGAAGACCCTTCCCGATTTTCCAGGCGCTTGGGCTGATCTGCTTTCTCAGGTACATTCAAAATAATTAAGGTAATTAGGGCTATTAGGTATTTGCGATGACTTCTCGCTCATATGATGAAGAGGACGTTCGCATTCGTCCATCTCGCAGAACTCGCCCTCGGACTAAAGATCGCCCCGACCACTCTGATGCAATTGAAGGTCGTGTAATAGGGGTAGATCGTGGACGGACCACATGTTTGGTTCTTGAGCACAATAAACCAGTAACAGCGATGAAGGCTCGCGAACTTGGCCAAAAATCGGTTGTCGTTGGTGACCTTGTTTCACTCGTCGGGGATATTTCGGGAACCGAGGGAACTCTCTGCAGAATTGTTGCTGTTCAAACAAGATCGAATGTGCTCACTCGTACTGTTGACGACGCTGCTCAATTTGAAAGAATGATTGTTTCAAATGTAGATCAAATCGCAATAGTGATTGCGGCCGCTGATCCAGAACCTCGTCACGGATTTGTGGATAGGGCCTTGGTCGTTGCATTCGACCAGGGAATTAAGCCTCTTATCATTGTGACAAAGTGCGATCTGCAAAATCCTTCAGAATTCTTGGCGCCCTATGACACGCTCCTGGTTCCCTCCATCCGTGTCCAAAGAGGATCTGACCTTTCTGAATTAAAGAAAGCACTTGAAGGAAAGAGAACAGTTTTACTTGGGCACTCTGGTGTCGGTAAATCCACTCTTGTTAACGCACTTTTTGGTAACGATGTCCGGGCAACCGGAGATGTCAACACAATCACTGGTCGTGGCCGTCACACTTCATCTAGCGCACTTGCTCTTTCACTTGATGCAATTCCACATGACAAGGGAACATGGATTATCGATACACCGGGTGTTCGCTCCTTTGGACTTGCGCACGTTGAACGGGATCGAGTAATCCGAGCTTTCGGAGAGTTCACCGAGGCGATTGAACATTGCCCACGAAATTGCTCTCATGACGAGGAAGACTGCGCTCTCAATCACTGGGAATTTACCGATGAAACAAAGGCTCGCCTTGTGAATTTACGCGGCTTGCTCAACGAGCGATAACCTTCTCCCGTGACTTCACAACCGCGCGACCTTCTCGCAGATTTAGCACTCGCCCATAAGATGGCTGATGCTGCAGATCTCATTACCTTGAGCCGCTTTCAATCAAATGATTTAGTTATCGAAACAAAGCCGGATACGACTCCGGTAACGGATGCGGACAAAGCTACGGAAAAGAAGATTCGCGAATTTATTTCCAAAGATCGGCCTGAAGATTTGGTTATCGGTGAAGAATTTGGTGCACCAGATCCGGCAAGCGACACGAGCGGAAAGTATTACTGGGTTATCGATCCAATCGATGGAACAAAGAATTTTGTCCGTGGAATTCCAGTTTGGGCAACCCTTATCGGGCTCGTCTCGCCAGATCACAAAGTTGTAGCTGGAGTTGTCTCATCTCCTGCTCTGGCTCGCAGATGGAGCGCTGCAGAAGGACATGGAGCATTTATTTCTGCAAATGGATCATCTCCACAAAGAATCCAGGTCTCTGCAGTTTCCAAACTAGAAGATGCGCAACTTATGTACAGCGACCTCATCGGATGGGGATCGCGTAAATCAGCAATGCTTGAATTGCAGGAAAAGGTTTGGCGTACTCGTGGCATTGGAGATTTTTGGTCACACATGTTGGTTGCTGAGGGGGCTGCAGACATTGCTGTTGAACCCGTATTGGCAGTCTGGGATATGGCCGCTCTCGACATTATTGTGCGGGAAGCTGGCGGTTCATTTTCAAATATTGATGGAGCGCCTGGACCTCATGGCCGCAGTGGAGTTTCAAGTAACGGAAAGCTTCACAGTGCTTTCCTTGAAGCACTCAACGAAAGTAAGTAAAACTTATGGGGATTTTTTCTAAACTTTTTGGGCGTAAATCCGGTAACACTTCGCAAAACTCCAACGTTGGCACCCGAAAGGGTTCACCTTCGCTGGCTGAACATTTCTCGATAACCGATTTGGTAATTGTTCCAGCGCCCCTCGGCAAAGTTTCTGGCACAGTACTTGATGAGGGTGTTATCCGATCCTGCATAACTGCTGTCTTAAAAAATCAAGGAACAAAAGTAAATAATTTGATTATTGATGAGATGAAAGCACCTTTTGATTTTCTTTCAACCGGATACAGCCACAATACAGAACGCGGCTACGCGGCAGTTGTTCGAGATAATTCTGGCGATAATACTCAATTCCCAAAGGATCGTAGAGTTTTAATCGGAGGCGCGAGTTTTGTTCGGCGAGCAACAACTGATTTGCACCCCGATATTTCAGAAATTGTAAATCGAGATTTGGCAGTTGACTCAACTCTGCATTTAGTAGCGATAGATGGTATTGCCTATGCAGCAATCGTCATCAAGCGCGAAATGAAATAAAGCGTTACAGATCAATCCAATTTCCGCCGACTAGGTCATCTGAATTATCTGGACCCCAAGTCCCAACGAAATAGGGATGTACGGGAGACTCATTGTTTAGAATATCTTTGACGATTCTCCAAGTTTCTAGAACTGAATCGATGCGAGTAAAGCGCATATGATCGCCAAGCATCGCCGCTCGGATTAAACGTTCATACGCCTCTTGTCGCTCCCCCAGGGCCGCGCTAAATTCAACATTTAGCTGCACGGGAATGGTTGAAAGGTGATCTCCTGGAGCCTTTGCCATCAATTCGATATCCACGCCATCTTTCTTGCCTAGGCGAAAGCGCAGAATATTTGGTGAAGCTTTCTGAGTCTCGGCAAATAGCATTCGAGGTGGTTGTTTGAATTCAACAATTACTTCAAGGGTTGTTTCAGCGAGTGCTTTTCCTGTTCTGATAATGAAGGGAACTCCAGCCCAGCGCCATGAATCAACATGAACCTTCGCAGCTACGAATGTTTCAGTCTGTGAATGTTCTACAACACCAGGTTCTTGCAAATACCCGACATATTGGCCGCGGACCACCTCAGATGGTTTTAACTCTGAAATTGCGCGGAATACCTTTAGCTTCTCCATTTCCATGGATTCAGCAGACATATCTGCCGGTGGCTCCATTGCAATCAGTGCTACAACTTGAAGAAGGTGGTTTTGCAAGACATCACGAATAGCGCCCACGCCATCGTAAAACTTGCCACGACCTTCGATACCAAAATCTTCAGCCATTGTGATTTGAATGCTATTGATATATCGACGATTCCAAAGCGGCTCCCAAATGGAATTTGCGAAACGGAAGATCAAGATATCTTCAACCGATTCTTTGCCGAGGTAATGATCAATTCGATAAATCCGCTTTTCTGGAAGAACTGCTTCAAGAACATCTTGCAAATGTTGTGCAGATTCCAGATCGCGGCCAAATGGTTTCTCGACAACTAATCTGCAACGATTTGTGAGACCAACGCGAGCTAAACCCTGCGTCACATTCTCAAACGCCGCTGGAGGAATTGCCAAATAAATAACCGGCTTTTCTTTATCTTTCAAGACTTCAGCAAGTTGTTCGTACAATTCTGGAGATTCATAGTTTCCGACAATTAGTTCAAGATATGAATCTAACTTCTCAAGGACTTCAGGATTTGGATCTTTGATAGCTGCAAGAATTCCGTCATTTGCATGCTTTGTAAATTCTGCATGATCCCATTTTGAGGAAGCAACACCGTAAACAGGGACATTGAGAAATCCACTTTTAGCCATGTTATACAAAGCTGGAAAGAGTTTCTTTTTAGCCAAGTCACCCGTCGCGCCAAACATAACCAGCGCATCTGCTGGTCGCTTTTGAATGATTCTCGGGTTCATCAATTAGAAGACTTCTTAACTTCTGATTTCTTGACCTCTATGTGGCCACCAAATTTCTTTCTCATTGCAGAGAGAACCTTATTTCCATACATTCCATTCCCACGCGAGGAGAATCGATCCATAAGTGAGGCACTCAACACATTTGCGGGAGTACCTGCATCAATTGCTGTCTGAACTGTCCAGCGGCCTTCCCCAGAGTCAGAAACCGATCCTTCGTACGTTGAAAGATCTGGATCCTCTTCATATGCAGTGGCAGTCAAGTCTAGAAGCCAGGAAGCAACAACTGAGCCACGCCGCCAGACTTCAGTAATTTCAGTGAGGTTCAAGTCATATTTAGTTTCGTTGTGATTACCCACTGATGTTGGATGTTTAATTCCATCCCCTGTCGCATGAAGAAGATTTAAACCTTCTGCATATGCAGCCATCGCACCATATTCAATTCCGTTGTGAACCATCTTTACAAAGTGGCCAGCACCGACAGGCCCACAATGGTAAAAACCATATTCTGCTTGTGACGGTGTTCCATCTTTTCCAGGAGTTCGTTCTGCTGCTTCAATTCCTGGAGCAAGTGCCTTGAATATTGGGTTGAGGCGTTCGACAACACCGCTATCCCCACCAATCATTAGACTATATCCGCGATCTAGTCCATAGACGCCGCCAGAAGTTCCTACATCAACAAAATTAATCTTCTTTTCCGCCAATAAATCGGCGTTCGCAATATCATCGCGGTAGAAAGTGTTTCCGCCATCAATAATCGTTGAGCCCGGAGCAAGATGCTCTGAAATCTTCATGATTGTTTCCTTTGTTACTTCTGCAGGAACCATCACCCAAACAATTTGTGGATTAGCCTCGTTGTTATATTGAGAAAGCTCGGAGAGTGAGGAGAGGCCGGTGAAACCTTCTTTGGAAAGGGTGGCCACAGAATCGGCGTTTACATCAAAGACTGAGATATTTACTGGCGTTGATGGGTCTATATGCTTTTGAACTCGTCGGGCGATATTTGCGCCCATTCGACCGAGACCGACCATGGTGAATTGAAGTTGTGTAGTCATTTTTCTCTCCGCTTCGGCTTTCCTATATTCGTGCCTAAATTCCTACTTAAATAAATCCTGACTATATTTGCAAATCTGTGGCAATCACCATCTGTCCGAATCTACCAACTTCTTGGAGCATTGCCACCGGTCCATCATGATGTTCCAATAAATTCACCAAGGCTTCACGTTTGCCCTCGCCCAAGGCAAAAATATAAATTGCTGATGCATTTGCAAGCCGATCAACACTGATACTTACCCGCTCGGCGGGAGGCTTAGGAGAATTATCCACTGCAACTGCCAATTTGAATGAATGTAGGGTCGAATCGAGCCCTGGAAAAAGTGAAGCAACATGGCCATCTTCGCCCATACTCAGAATGACAGCGTCAAATGGGTGCTCGCTCAATAAATCGTCGAGAAGGTGGGAATAGTCATCTGCAGCGTCCTCGAGGGTGACTAAATTGGGAGAGGAAACGCGATGAAAATGAATTCGCAAGAATTTGGATTTAATTGATTTTGTAAATGCTGCAATGAGTTTTGTATCTGTCCGCTCGGGATCCAAGAGATCGGTAAATCGCTCGTCGCTAAACCAAATATGAAGATCAAAGACATCTCCACTTTTATCTGCAGAGATAAGCCGGAATAGTTCAATATCAAGAGTTTCGGCAATTAAGACGCCTGTGCGGCCACCCGTCAGAACTATGTGGGCTGGGCGAAATTGTTTCCAATTATGGGAAATTACTGCGACAGTTTTGTTCACGACGTCAGAGACAAGAACCCCTGTTGAGGGGTCGGTGATTGTCGTGACGTTCATAGTAGCGGGGACAGGATTTGAACCTATGACCTCTGGGTTATGAGCCCAGCGAGCTACCGAGCTGCTCCACCCCGCGTCGGTAGTGGAATCTTAGTTTGATTCCACTACATAAGTAAAATTCAACCAAAAAGGTCTAATTACTCTACTTTCCTGCTGCTTGGGCCTTTATCGCATCGCTAATTGCCGACTTTAAGCGATCTTGTGCTTTTCCGTATGCAGCAAAATCTCCATTCTTCAACGCTGTTTGCGAATCCTTTATAGCCGCCTGTGCTGCCGCTAAGGCCGCTTTTACAGAACTTGAAAGAGCTGTTGTAGATGTTGATGTGGATGCAGAATTCGATGTAGATCCTGTGTTGTTAAGAGTTGTTCCAGAGTTTCCACCAAAAACTTGATCCAGCGCTGATTTCAAATTGTTATCAAACCCAATTTGATCACCGAATGAAACCAATACTTTTTGTAAAAGTGGATACGCCGACGAGTTCGCTGTTGCTTTAACATAAACAGGTTGGACATAGAGCAAACCACTTCCAACTGGAAGTGTGAGCAAATTACCAAGCACTACATCAGAGCCACCTTGTCTGAGCAATGAAAGTGCTTGTGCAACATCTGGCTTGGCTTCAAAGTTTGAAGCAACCTGTGATGGCCCTGGAATGTTTGTCGAACGAGGTAGTTGCAGCACAGTCATTTTGCCGTAATTTGGACCTGAGTCAGAATTTACAACAGCAAGTGCTGTGAGGTTTTGACGACCACCACGAGGAACAAATGCCGTGGAAAGCGAGAAGTCTTGCGTCTTGCTTCCAGGCAATTTCATTGTTTGATAAAGAGGTGGTTGCGCTCCTGCATTTGCACCCAAGGATGATGGGTCACTTGGAATGCGCCAGAAATCTTGTCCTCCATAGAACGCACCGGCAGTTGTCACGTGGTAGGTACCCAACACATCTCGTTGTACTTCGAAGATATCTGCAGGGTAACGAATGTGCTGCAACAAAGCTGGTGAAATAGCGCTCTTTGGCTTAACGGTGCCAGGAAATGCCTTAGACCACGTTTTCAGCACAGGATCTGCTGTATCCCATTGATAAAGGGTGACTGTTCCGTCATAAGCATCCACTGTTGCTTTTACGCTATTGCGGATGTAGTTCACATTCTTATCAGCAAGTGGGGCAACAGAAGTCGTTGCTGCAGTGACAGAGTTGCTCGTAGCACTAGCTAGGTTTGTGAACTTCGAATAAGGATAGCCAGCACTTGTTGTGTAGCCATCAATTATCCAAAGCACCTTGCCATTGACAATTGCTGGATAAGGGTTTCCATCGAGTGTTAACCATGGCGCAACTTTTTGAACGCGAACACTTGGGTCACGGTTGAAGAGGATTTTCGAATCAGAGTTGATGAGATTTGAAAGCACAATTCTCTGTTCTTTATATTTAACTGCAAACAGGATGCGAGTAAGCATTGAGCCCATAGGAACTCCGCCAGTACCCGTGTATGTGTAATTCTTCTGTCCGTTTGAAGATGTGTCATCTGGATAATCCAACTCCGTCGGAGCAGAATTCTTGGCTCCTCCAATAATCGAATAGTCAGGAACGTTCTCACCGAAGTAAATGCGAGGTTCAAATTTACCAAGTCCATTTGTCGGTGGAATATTTCCTACGCTGAAGTTTGGTTTTCCATCGGCATCTACAGTGTTTGCGTAAGCTCCAACAAATCCAAATCCATGCGTGTAAACCAAATGGTCGTTAATCCAATTTCGGACTGGGTTTCCCGCAATATTTAATTCTCGAACCGCTACTACGGTGTCACGACTCTTTCCATTTACGTTATAGCGATCGACATCCAAAGAATCTGGGAATGTGTAATAAGGCTTTATTTGCTGTAATTGGCGGAAGGTAGCCGAAACCACATTCGGGTCGATGAGTCGGATATTTGAGATTGTGGAAGCATCATTTGCAAGCTGCCCGGCAGCAGTTGAACTCACTGCTTGATAATCCTGCACAGTGACGTTACTCAGGCCGTAAGCGGCGCGAGTTGCATCGATATTGCGCTGAATATATGGGGCTTCTTTTGAAGATTCACTTGGTTTAACAGTGAACTGCTGAATGAATGATGGATAAACGCCAGCTATCAAGAGGGATGAAATACCCAAAAGAGCCGTTCCTGCTGCAGGCAATACCCAAGAGCGACGAACAATATTTGCGAAGAACAAGAGCGCACAAATTACTGCAATTCCAGCAAGAATCGCTTTGGCAGGAAGTGTTGCATTTACATCTGTATACGCAAGACCAGTAATTAGCTTGCCTTGTTTCAAAGCCAGGTTGTATCGGTCTAACCAATATGCAACCGCCTTCAAAAGAACGAGGGCACCAAGCAGAACTGAAAGTTGTACCCGAGCCGCAACGGTTGTGCGATCCTCGCGAACTTGCGGGCGAATTCCGCCATAGAGGTAGTGCACACCAGCTGAAATCAAAAGAGTTAGAACAACAATTGAGATCGCCCAAGAAAGGAGTGATTGATACATTGGAAGCTTGAACGCATAAAATGAAATGTCTTTTCCAAATTGCGGATCTTTCACGCCAAATGATGTGGCATTTTTAAATTGAAGCCAGGTTTCCCAAAGCCGGCTTCCTGAGCTGCCAGAGAAATAGAAGAGGCCGACAGCGATCGCTGCAATGACAGTCTTCCTAATTGGTTCAATTTGGCCGCGGTATCGTTCTAAATTATCGATCTCAACCGGAGCGTAGATCGGACGAGTCCGGTAAGCGATGATTACAAAGGCAGTGATGAATAGTGAGCTGATTAGGCCAAACAATATAAAGAGTTCAAATTTAGTGAAAAGTGTTGTGCGCCAGACTTCCGTGAATGAGACTGATCTAAACCAAAGTAGGTCTGCGTAGAAGGAGCTCAAAGATAGGAAAATCACAACGAGGATGGCGAAAACAATTGCCGTCAGCCCTGCTGGACCGATCTTGCGGCGAGGTGCACCGCCACCCTGGTTTTGGGAGAAAGGATTGCCTGGAAACTGGAATGAACTCATAGGGCAACACTAATAGACCTGGAAGGACCTTTATAACTGGTTATAAATGTAGATTTGAACTACTCGGGCTGGTCATCCTTGAAACTTGCCTGAAATTTGTTGAACTTCCCTACAGATCGGTGCATTTGATTGTCGAAACCCGACTTGAATTTGGAGACCCAAACCACGTAGGTAATTGCGCCGAGAACGGCAAGAATTGGAACTATCCACCAGGCAAGCGCGGCAATGGCCGATGAGCTGGCGTGAATGCCACCCTTGAGAGCCAGAGATTTAATTGCCACAGCTTTGAACATGAGCAGAGTCTAGCCGCTTTGCCAGATGGGCCAGATGGGAATGTTTATGCGCGCTTCGGTTGTTACCATCACCATACAGAGAATCTTGCACGTACTAGAAGGACTAGCGGGATTAGAAGGATCAGAAGGAATGAAAGGATCGGAATGAGCAATTTTGGATTTGGCCCTGGAGACTTCCTGAACGCTGCCCGAGGAAAAAACAATAGCGAGCTCATAACTCTCGATGCACTTCGCGAAAGTTCTCGCACATTTATTGCCGCTCACGAAATCATCCCAGTTGGTTCAACTGATGTCATACAGATGAAGGAGGCGCTCGAACTTGCCGAGCTTTGGCTCGATGACGTAACTGTTTTTCCTTCCACAAATTCCAGCAACGATCTCGCGTGGTCGCGTCGTGAGTGGCTAGATAACTCCTTAGCAGGTTGGCAGAAGATGGTGGAACCCCTTGCTGAAGGCATGGCAACCGCGCTCTCCACTGTTCTCACAGAAATGACTCAGCAACTCGGAGGTTCAAATCCGGAAGGAATGGATGCGGAAACCTCTAATGAAGTTCGAGATGCAATCGCTGAAAATCTTGGATTGCCTCAAGGATTTCCTATGGGCGGCTTTAGCGTTGAGGCGATAAATCCCATTATGCGAGGATTTATGGGTTCACTTGTTGCAACTCAACTTGGATTATCAGTTGGTGGTTTAGCTCTGAAAATCACTGGATCTCATGATGTTTCACTTCCATTATTCACAAAGCCTGGTACTCACCTCATCCCACAGAACATAAAGGAATGGGCGAAGGATCTTGATATCGAAGAACGAGAAGTTACATATTTCTTGGCACTTCGCGAAGCTGCGGCGGCAAGACTTTTTGCTCATACTCCGTGGCTCACGCAATATATTCAAGATTGCATGACGCAATATGGAAAAGGCATCCGCATCGATGTTGAAAGTATTCAGCGTCAGGCAGAAGACGCAATGGCGTCAGGTGAACTCGATATAAACAACCCCGCATCAATTAATATTGCAATCAATCAGGGAATGTTTATGCCAGAAACTACTCAACAACAAGCATCGGCGCTAGAGAAATTGGAAATGGCATTGGCGCTCATAGAAGGATGGGTTGATCATGTAGTGACGATGGCTGCCAAAGATCGCCTGCCAGCATTTATTTCACTTCAAGAAATGCAGCGTCGAAGTCGAGCAACTAATTCACCTTCTCAACAACTCTTTGCAACTTTGCTGGGATTAGAAGTTTCACCACGCAAAACTCGAGAATGTTCGATCTTCTGGGGCGAACTCGTTGCACTCGCAACGCAGGAATTGCCTGAAGGTATTAAAATTCGTGATCATCGTTGGGAAGATTCTGCGCTTCTACCAACTTTAAAAGATCTCACTGACCCTGAGGGTTTCATTCGAAGCACCACGGTCCCTGATGATTTATCGGGTCTTCTTTAGACCGCTCCCGCCTCTTGATTTAGGTTGATTTAGGCCATAAAAAAGCGAAGCCCCCGGGCGCACGATTCTTTATTTGCCTTCCCCTTGCAAATAATGAACGGTTATCCGAGGACTTCGTGTGCTCAACTTACGAGAACTAAGTATGAGAATCAAATGAGACCTCCGTGTGGGCATGAAAAACTTTTAATAATTTCAGCCCAATTTTCTCTTCATGGTTGAAAGTCACCGGTGTCGCACTGATGTGGATGTCCTTGCTTTGGACCGGGATGAGATTTACCGTTATC
>SESB01001558.1_pt1 | contig 14721 bp, 8 predicted proteins | sample 3171441 | NCBI WGS metagenome assembly SESB01 (sample SAMN06051867, study PRJNA518727) | freshwater metagenome | biome: subpolar coniferous forest; feature: holomictic lake; material: water; isolation source: holomictic Lake 227, 6 m depth | place: Canada: near Kenora, Ontario | collected 2014-07-08...
TATTTGATCTTGATTAATCGTTTCGCAATTTGATAGCTGATATTACTTCCTTTATAGCAAACTATTTCAGGAACACTTAATAGTGCGGTTTCTAAAGTAGCAGTACCACTAGTAACAAGTGCTGCTTCTGATTCTAATAATAATTGATAGGTCGCATTTTTTACGGAAGCCACATTTTGATAAGCTTGTAAAAAGGGATGATAGAAGTCTGATTCTTGTCCGGGTGCCTCAGCTACAACAAACTGATATTCTGGAAATGATTTTGCAACTTCCAACATGATCGGAAGTTTCTTTGTGATTTCTTGTTTCCGGCTTCCAGGTAAGAGTGCGATTTTTTTAGTTCTTGTTGCGGAATGATTTTCCTGGTAGCCTAATTCTTTTTTCTTGTCTTCAATAGCTTCGATTAAAGGGTGACCTACATAGTCTACATCCCAATTCCATCTTTCCTTATAATAATCTTTTTCAAATGGGAGGATCACTAGCATTTTGTCGATGATCTGTTTCATCTTTTTCACACGGCCTTCTTTCCAGGCCCAAACTTGTGGAGAGATATAATAGATTACTTTGATGCCCTCTTTGTGTGCCCATTCTGCAATGCGTAAATTAAATCCCGGGTAGTCAATTAGGATTACAGCGTCTGGCTTAAATTCTTTGATATCATCTTTGCAGAACCGGATATTTTTAAAAATTGTGGGTAGATTTTTCACTACTTCTGCGAATCCCATGAAAGCCAGGTTGCGATAATGCTTTACCAATTCAGCACCTGCAGTTTGCATCAAATCGCCTCCCCAGCAACGAATATTTGCCTGAGGGTCTTGTGTTTTCAATGCTTTGATCAGATTACTGCCGTGGAGATCGCCACTGGCTTCCCCTGAAATGATATAGTACTTCACCCTCCAAAGATATCGATGAGACCATTTTAACAAGTTTTTTTTCAAAAACTAAAAAAATAGTTTGAAAACTAAAAAATTAGTTTATACATTTGAATAACTATAAAATTAGTTGAAGATGAAACCACTCACTAAAGCAGAAGAACAGATCATGCATAGCATCTGGAAATTAGAAGCTGCATTTTTAAAAGATGTTGTTGAAGCACAACCAGAACCTAAGCCCCATTCAAATACAGTAGCTACTATTATTAAAATATTAGCCGATAAGGGATTTGTTGGAGTAACTCCGATTGGAAGGGTGCATCAATATTATCCATTGGTATCGAAGGAAGAATATTCATCCAGCTCTATCAGGAATTTAGTGGAAGGCTATTTTGAAGGATCATTTAGTGAAGCGGTAAGTTTTATGGTAAAACAAAAAGACATTAGTGTAAAAGAATTGGAGTTGTTATTAACCGAAATTAAAAAACACAAAAAATAATCGTCATGCTATCTACTGCATATTATTTCCTGCAAGTTATTTTCTGTAGCGCTGTTATGATGGGTTACTATTGGCTGGTGCTTAGAGATAAAAAGTTTCATCAGTATAACCGCTTTTATTTATTAAGCGTATTGATTCTTTCCTGGATTATTCCATTGATTAAAATACAGTTTACAAAACCCGTAAGCAGTGGTACTCAAGTTATCAATTTCTTATCCATCGTTGCTGACAACAATGCAGAGATCGATGCCAACCTTGCAAAGAATAGCTACGAGTTCACATGGGAAGCCTTTGCTATTGCATCGTATTTCTTAATAGCTGCAATGATGTTAGGGGTTTTGATAGTTGGACTCATCCGACTATATATGTTACTAAAAAAACATTCCTGCAAAACTGTAGGTGATGTGTACCTCATTCTCACCCAGGTAAAGGGGACGCCCTTTTCTTTCTTTCGATATATATTCTGGCATGAAGCGATTGACCTGAGAAGCGATACCGGTAAAAAAATGCTGGAACACGAGTTAACCCATGTACAACAAAAACACAGCGTTGATAAAGTGCTGATACAAGTAGTACTGGTGGCTGGTTGGTTCAATCCCTTTTTCTGGCTGCTGAAAAAGGAGATGGAAATGATTCATGAATTCATTGCCGATAACAAGTCTGTGCAAAATGGTGATAGCGCTTCACTGGCAGAATTGCTTTTAACGGCGGCATATCCGCAGCAGAAGTTTCTACTAACCACTCCATTTTTCTTTTCACCCATTAAAAGAAGACTTACAATGATCACAAATAATAAAAACCCAAGATTTAGTTATGTAAGAAGATTGGTAATACTGCCAATCCTAGCACTAGTTGTAGTACTGGTTGCATTTAGAAAAAAAGATACTACATTATCACTGAGTCCATCTATTCAATTAAACAAATCCTATACTATTGTTATAGATGCAGGCCATGGTGGAAAAGATCGAGGTGCATTTTCTTCCATTGCAAAAGTTACTGAAGCAGAGATCACATTGTTATTGGCTAAAGCTGTAAAGGATGCGAACACCAATCAAAATATCAAAATTATTCTTACAAGAGAAACAGATGTATTTAATACGATACAAGAAAAAGCAGCTTTTGCAAATGCTCAAAGAGCTGACTTATTTATTTCTCTTCACTGCAATGATGTGTCAACTGTAGTAGTCGATGGCAAAAAAACAAATAATCCGTCTAAAGGCATTGAGATTTATATTGCAGATAAAGAAAAAGCAAATGATTATATAGCTAATGCCACATTAGCGAATGATTTGGGAAATGCGATTAAAAATGTAAATGCAAATTTACTTGGAATCAAAAGCCGTAAAGCAGGCATTTGGGTTTTACAGGCCGTAAAATGTCCTTCTGCTTTAATTGAAGCAGGATTTATTAACAGTAAGGAAGATTTGAATCAGATGCTAGATGCTGCTTATCAGAAAAAGTTTGCTACAAGCATTTTGGAAGGTGTTCAAATATATCTGTCGAATCTAGAAAATGGAAGAATTGAAAAGAGAATAGACGTGCTTCAGGATAATAAAAATAAAGTAACTGTTACTGAAACATCACCTCAAAAAGAAGAAATAAAAAAACTTGTTTTAAAAGATTCAAATAGTCCGAAGATAAATTTAAATGGACCAATTACGCCTATTAGTAAACATGCAGTTATTTATTTAGATGGAGTTAAAATAGACACAATAGTTTTTCATAAATTAAATCCAGATAACATTGCCAGTGTAGATGTTTGGAAAGGGGAAGAAGCTATTAAGAAATATGGAAAGGAAGGTGAGAATGGATTGGTATTAATTACTTCTAAACAAAAAGCTACAGATATAAAATTAGAGCGTGTTGAATTTTCTTCTTTTAAAGAGGGCGAAATAAAAACAATTCAATTAATTGATCCGAAAGCAATTTATTATATTGACGGAGTAAAATCGGATAGCGTCACAATGCATCAATTAAATCCCAAAACCATTGAAAGCATTAATATATTAAAAGGTGAAGCTGCGAAACTTAAATATGGTCATGATGTAAGCAGTGGTGTTGTGGAGGTTAAATTGAAAAAACAAAAGCCTCAATAATTTAGCTATAAATAGGTACTCTACAGGATAGTTTGGAAGCCTTGGAATTTTTCCAAGGCTTTTTTATGAATATCTATTAAATTTAGATCTACAAGGACAAACAGAGTTGAACCAATGTTTGGGTGCCTTGATATTCTTAAGCCAAAAAGATTGTATGCCCAGAAAATTCCTCCAACTAATAGGTACCTGCCTATTATTGACCATTGTTTCAAACCCCATTTTTGCTCAAAAAAAATCATTAGCTCAGAAAGTTGATTCAGTATTACATCTGATGACGCTTGATGAAAAGATCGGACAACTCAATCAATATAACGATGATCAGGCAGCTACTGGTCCGGTTACCCACGATAATGATAAAATTGGTCAGATCAAACGTGGCCAAGTTGGCTCCTTATTAAATTGTGTAGGGGTTGCCCGTACTCGTAGCTGGCAGAAAGTTGCTATGGAGAGTAGATTGAAAATTCCATTATTATTTGGTCAGGATGTAGTTCATGGATATAAAACTACATTCCCCATTCCTCTCGGCGAAGCTGCCAGTTGGGATTTAGAAGCCATTCAATCATCCGCCAGAGTTGCCGCAACTGAGGCAAGTGCAAGCGGTTTGCATTGGACATTTGCACCGATGGTGGATATTTCACGCGATCCACGTTGGGGTAGGGTAATGGAAGGTGCTGGTGAGGATCCATATCTGGGTTCATTAATTGCTGCTGCAAGAGTGAAAGGTTTTCAAGGCAATCATTTGGGTGATTTGAATTCAATGATGGCATGTGTGAAGCATTTTGCGGCATATGGTGCTGCTGTTGGTGGAAGAGATTATAATTCGGTGGACATGAGCGACCGCATGCTCTGGGAAACATACTTACCTCCATTCAAAGCTGCTTTAGATGCTGGTGCAGCTACTTTTATGAACTCATTCAATGATCTGAATGGAGTTCCTGCTACTGGTAATGCTTATTTACAAAGAACTATTTTAAAAGGTAAGTGGGGATTCAAAGGATTTGTAGTGAGTGATTGGGGATCTGTCGGGGAGATGATTAATCATGGAAATGTAAAGGACGGTTACGAAGCGGCACAAAGTGCGATTACTGCAGGAAGTGATATGGATATGGAGAGTAGGAATTATAAGAATAGTCTTGCAAAATTAGTGGCCGATAAAAAAGTACCGATCGCTTTAATTGATGATGCTGTTAAAAGAATTTTATTGAAGAAATTTGAATTGGGCTTATTTGATGACCCTTTTAAATATTGCAATGAAGAAAGAGAAAGAGCCGCATTAAATAATCCAGAGCATACTAAAATAGCCCGATCAGTGGCTGCGAAAAGTATTGTGTTATTGAAAAATGAAAACAATCTTTTACCACTCTCAAAAAATACCAAAACCATTGCATTTATTGGACCATTGGTGAAAGCAGTTAAACAAAATAAAGGTTTTTGGGATGTAGAAGTGCCCGGTATTGATTCAAATTATATTGTTTCGCAATGGCAGGGTTTACAAAATAAAGTGGGAGCTAATTCCAAAATACTTTATGCAAAGGGTTGCGAAATTGAAGGGGATAACAGATCTGGCTTTGCTGAAGCAATTGAAATTGCTAAACAATCGGATGTTGTTATTCTTAGTATTGGTGAAAGAAGAGATATGACTGGAGAAGCCAAAAGCCGCTCCAATATTGGTATTCCGGGAGTGCAGGAAGATTTGTTGAAAGAATTACTGGCAACTGGTAAGCCAGTGGTAGTTTTAATTAACACTGGAAGACCACTTGTATTTAACTACACTGCAGATCATGCATCAGCGATCTTGTACACTTGGTGGTTGGGTAGTGAAGCAGGTAATGCCATTGCTGATGTCTTATTTGGCGATGTGAATCCTTCTGCAAAATTGCCCATGAGTTTTCCTGTATCTGTTGGACAAATTCCAATATACTATAGCCATTTCAACACAGGTCGTCCCGCAACTGACGACAAAAACAGAATTTATAATTCATCTTATAACGACCTTTCAATTTTCCCTAAATATGAATTTGGGTATGGTAAAAGTTATACCAGTTTCGAATACAGTAAACTTCAGCTGAGCAAGAAAAAAATCAAGCAATCTGAATCTATAGAAGTTTCTGTAACTATATCAAATACTGGAAAATTTGATGGTGATGAAGTAGTACAATTATACTTGCGCGATAGAGTCGGTTCCATAGTTCGTCCGGTAGAAGAATTGAAAGATTTTAAAAAGATATTTTTAAAATCGGGAGAAAGTAAAACCATTCAATTTAAAATCGACAAACAAAAACTTTCTTTCTATAACCAACAATTGAATTGGGTAGCCGAGCCAGGAGATTTTGATCTGATGATTGGATCCTCTTCAAGAGATATTCGTTTGAAGGATAGTTTCGAATTGATACAATAAAATTTATAAATTCTTAATTCATGAAACGCCTATTCCCTTTATCTATATTGATTTATTTGTCGATTCTATCCTATACAGGTAGTAAGGCTCAAACAATTAACCTTCCCAAAGAAAGCAAGTTTAAATATGGGGATGATATTGCCTGGTCTAGTGAAACATTTAACGATATTGACTGGGAGAAAAAGAAATTGGGAGAGGGCATATATTTTGAGAATAAAATAGATAATTATGGTTGGTTTAGAATGAAAGTAGTTATTCCATCCAGCATTAAGTTACTTGCTGAACAAGGCAATGGCGTGCAATTATCTCTGGGTAAGATCGACGATATTGATCAGACATTTTTTAATGGGAAACAATTGGGACAAACCGGTTCTTTCCCACCGAATTATGAATCTAAAAGTCAGATTAGCAGGCATTATACTATTCCCGTAAATGAAGTGCAATGGGATAAAGAAAATGTAATTGCTATAAGAGTGTTCAGTCAAGATCCTTGGATGGGTCTATATGAAGGGCCCTATAAATTAGCAGCCGCTCAGTGGTCGGACTTTGTAACTATTTCTCAGAATATTGTAAGCACGAGTAATATTGGATTTATAACTAAGCTAAAGTTTAGTAATAATGGTACCCGTTCATTTGATGGAACTATTCTCTACCAGGTATTGGACAAAAATAAAAAACAACTCTTTTTTGAAAAAAGAAAAATACATATTGAGTCCAATCCCGGAGCGGTACAAGAAATTTCGTTTTCGAATTTTCAGACTACGAATAATAAGGTGGTAAACATTGTTTATCAGGTAAAAGAAAATGGAACAACTGCAACTGTTAGCCATGAACATGTTTATTTGGTTGATAAAAATTTTCAATTAGAAGTGAAAGCCGCACCAAAGCCATTTATAAAGAACAAAATTCATGACTTGTATGAATCAGTCGATTTTAATAAACAACAAATGCTAGGGTATTTGGGGAATCGGATGTTCCAAAATTTAAGTGAACGTTTATTAAAGATTGATGAAACTGGAATATTGGATGGATACTTAGAAAGACCCGGGCATCATCCTTGGGCTGGAGAACATGTAGGGAAATATTTAGAAGCAGCTTCAAATGTTTGGCGTAATACCGGAAATGCAAAGTTGAAAATACAGATGGATCAAATTATGCTTCAGTTAATCAGTTCTCAATTGCCAGATGGATATTTAGGAACTTATATGCCAGCAGATTATTGGACGAGTTGGGATGTCTGGAGCCATAAGTACAACTTATATGGTTTACTCGCTTATTATAAAGCTACAGGATATTTACCCGCTTTGGAAGCTTCTAAGAAAATGGGAAACCTATTATGTAAAACATTTGGAAATATACCCGGACAACTCGATATTATCAAAGCTGGAACACATGTTGGAATGGCTGCAACCAGTGTATTAGATCCCATGGTTGAATTGTATAAATACACAGGCGATAAAAAGTATCTCGATTTTTGTTATTATATAATTGGTGCCTGGGAGCAAAAAAATGGACCTAAAATTATTAGTGCATTATTGGAAACAGGTAAAGTAACAAAGGTTGGAAATGGAAAGGCCTATGAGATGCTTTCAAATTTTGTAGGGATTGCAAATTTATATCGAATCACTGGAGATACAAAGTTGTTGAAGCCGGTATTAATTGCCTGGCAAGATATCGTGGACAATCGTTTATATATTACTGGTACAACTAGCTCGCGTGAATATTTTCAAGATGATCATGTTTTACCGGCAGGAAAGAATGATAATATGGGAGAAGGATGTGTTACAACAACATGGATACAACTGAATCATGATCTGTTCTCAATTACGGGTGATTTAAAATATATGGAACAGATTGAAAGATCTGTTTACAATCATTTACTGGCAGCAGAAAACCCCGCAACTGGTTGTGTGAGTTATTATACTTCATTAATGGATGCTAAACCATATAACTGTGACATCTCTTGTTGTACATCGAGTGTTCCCAGGGGAATAGCTATGATCCCTTATTTTATTTATGGCAATTTGAAAAACGTTCCTACAATGTTGATGTATGAACCTGGCGTGTATATTAATTCTTATATAAACTCCAAAAAAAAGAAGATTGATTTCTTACTCAAACTAGAAAGTAATTTTCCGGAATCAGGTAGTTTAAATGCAACTATAAATTCTTCTTCAAATAAAGATTTAATTCCAATAGCTTTTAGAGTTCCAAGTTGGTGTACTTCATTTGTGATTAAAGTGGGAGCTGAAGAATTTAAAAAATCAACAAACAATTTTATAATCATTAAACGAATTTGGACATCCGGTGAAAAAATAAAAATCAGTTTTGATATACCACTGAAAGAAATTGCTGGAGGTAATAGTTATCCTGGTAAAACTGCATTTCAAAGAGGTCCCCAAATTTTAGCCATGGACGAATCTTTGAATCAGAACTTAATTAATGCAGGTTCGAATGATTTGAAAAAAAGTTTATGGACGTATAATCCTGATGGGAAAAACTGCTCTGAATTATTGCCAAAGCAATGGATCGGCAAGCAAGCTTATTCCTATATGCTGGATCATAAAAATCAAATCGTGCTGGTTCCTTTTGCAGATGCTGGTCAGACTGGTGCCTCATTAAAAGTTTGGATGCCTTTAAAACCTAATGAATAAAATGAAAAAAATAATTGTTGTTGGAAGCGCCAATACAGATATGGTTGTTAAGATAGACAAACATCCATTGCCTGGAGAAACCAGATTAGGGGGAGATTTTTTTATGAACGCTGGAGGCAAAGGCGCTAATCAAGCAGTTGCTGCTGCCAGATTAGGTGGTAATGTGGCATTTGTGGCAAAGGTTGGGAATGATATTTTTGGTAAACAAACATTAGACGGGTTAACCAATGAAAATATCGATACAAGTCATGTTTTTATAGATGAAACAGCGCCTTCTGGAACTGCTTTAATAATTGTAAATGAAGCAGGCGAAAATAGTATTGTGGTGGCATCTGGTGCGAATGCAAAATTAAGTGTGGAAGATGTTGGTTCCATTGCTGATCTAACAGACGCTGCATTTATTTTGATGCAATTAGAAACGCCTTTAGAAACAGTTTCTGCAGTTATAAAGGCTGCAAAAATAAATGGGACTCATGTAATTCTTAATCCTGCCCCCGCTCAACATTTGAGCGATACCATTTTGGATGGCCTATTTCTTTTAATACCAAATGAATCTGAAGCGAGTATTTTAACTGATATAATAGTAAAAGATTTGGCAACCGCTTCAAAAGCTGCTGATGCAATTTTGCAAAGGGGGGTTAGTCATGTTATTATCACACTCGGAAAACAAGGTGCCTATTTCAAATCTCTTTACAAAGAATTTTTGATACCTGCTCCAATAGTTACAGCAGTAGATACAACGGCGGCAGGTGACACTTTTTGCGGTGCATTAATTGTTGCAAAAACAGAAGGTAAAGATTGGGAAGAAGCAATCAAATTTGCTATTGCTGCTGCATCTTTATCTGTTACTAGAATGGGAGCACAGGCTTCTATTCCTTATAGAAATGAAATCAATTTATAAAATACAATCGATGAAAAATTATTTCTTTTATGTTCTTTGTATTGTTACAATGCCCATATCCGCGCAATTGAAAAAACAAAATGTTTTGATGGATAAACAGATCATCAGCATTTCAAAAGTTAGTTTGCAGGATAAAATTAAAGGAGGTTGGGCTGGACAAACAATTGGGGTAACTTATGGCGGCCCTTATGAGTTTCATTATTTAGGAACGCTCATCAATGATTATCAAAAAATATCATGGCCAAATGGACAAGTAAAACGCTATTTCGATTTAGAGCCCGGTTTGTATGATGATATTTATATGGATTTAAGTTTTGTTGATGTGATTGAAAAATATGGGGTGGATGCGCCTGTAGATTCATTCGCTAATGCATTTGCAAATGCTGCATACCCTTTATGGCATGCGAATCAAACCGGGCGTTATAATATTTTAAATGGAATGAAAGCGCCTGCTTCTGGTTATTGGAAAAACAATCCCCATGCCGATGATATTGATTTTCAAATTGAATCAGACTTTGCAGGTTTAATGCATCCTGGTATGGGAAATTCAGCATCGAAACTTTGTGATAAAGTTGGTCATATCATGAATTATGGAGAAGGTTATTATGGAGGCGTATATGTAGCCAATATGTATAGTCTTGCTTTTGTAAGTAACGATATCAACTATGTTGTTAAGGAAGCATTGAAATCCATTCCAGAGAAAAGTAAATATCGCCTATGCATGCAGGATGTTATTAATTGGCACAAACAATATCCCAACGATTGGAAAAAATCATGGTTCGAAATTCAAAGAAAATGGACAGAAGATATTGCATGTCCGGAAGGTGTTTTTATGCCCTTCGATATCAGTGCTAGGGTAAATAGTGCTTATGTGTTGATGGGTTTGTTATACGGACAAGGAGACTTTGGTAAAACTGTGGAGATTGCTACTCGGTGTGGCCAGGATGCAGATTGCAACCCTTCAACTGCAGGTGGAATTCTTGGTGCTATGTTGGGTTTTGAAAAGATTCCAGACTATTGGAAAAATAATTTAAAAGAAGTGGCAGATCGTAATTTTGTATACACGAATATTTCTTTAAATCGAATGTATGAATTGGGATTTAAACATGCTTCACAAATGTTGCAAAGAAATGGAGGTACAGTTAATGGGGATAAAATCACTATTATTTATCAACAACCAAAGCCAGTTCCTTTCGAAGAATCTTTTGCTGGATTGCATCCCCTAAAGAGAAAATGGTTGGGATGGAATAGCGACGAAGTAAAAGATAGTTATGAATTTGATTTTGAAGGAAATGGACTTACGATTCAATCAGGTATGTCGAATGAATGGGCTACTACAACCAGTTATGTATTTAAAGTTGAAATAGATATTGATGAAAAAAAAGAAATATTGAATTTGCCCTACAATTTTCGATTAAGGAGGAATGAATTGTATTCTAATTTCGATTTACAAGAAGGAAAACATACTGTGAAAATTAAAATTTTAAACCCCGATAAAATTGCAAGCTTGCAATTGAAAGATCTTATCATGTATTCAAATAAATAATATTATCACCTAAAAAATACCCCATGTTAATTGTAGAAAATTACGGTTTAGCTATTATGCTTTGTGTAGTAACCATGCTTTGCTGGGGCTCCTGGGCCAATACTACAAAACTTACTGGCAAAGAATGGCGATTTGAATTGCTCTATTGGGATTATGGATTTGGAATTTTAATTACAACAATCATTTTGGCTTTTACTATTGGTAGTAATGGTTCAGAAGGAAGGTCATTTTTGAGCGATTTACAACAGGCTGATTCTGGAAACTTAAAATCTGCAATTATTGGGGGAGTTGTTTTTAATCTGGCAAATATCTTATTGGTGGCGGCAATAGGTATTGCAGGGATGTCTGTTGCTTTTCCTGTTGGTATAGGTATCGCTTTGGTATTAGGAGTAGTGATAAATTATATCGGGAATCCTCAGGGAAACCCTTTGTTGATTTTTGCAGGTGTAGCCTTGATTGTTATTGCAATCATATTAAATGCCAGGGCCTATCAAAAATTACAATCCAATGCATCAACTAAAGTTTCGCAGAAGGGTTTAATATTATCTGTAGTAAGTGGATGCTTAATGGGGTTGTTTTATAAATATGTAGCTGATTCCATGGTGCATAGTTTTAATGTACCAGAGCCCGGTAAATTAACACCTTACACTGCGTTGGTGTTTTTTGCCATTGGTGTAGTGGTGAGTAGTTTCGTCTTTAACGGTTTACAGATGTGGCGCCCTTTTGCGGGCGAACCCATTAAGATCAGAAGTTATTTTTCTGGTAAAATGAAAGATCATCTTGTTGGTATTCTTGGTGGTGCTATATGGTGTGTGGGGATGTCATTAAATATCATTGCTTCTGGGAAAGCTGGTCCTGCTGTTTCATATGGACTAGGGCAGGGAGCCACTGTTGTTGCTGCAATTTGGGGTATTTATGTGTGGAAAGAATTTGATCAAGCACCTAAGGGTACTAAGCCAATCTTAAATATTATGTTGCTATTATACATTCTGGGTTTGGCATTAATAATCCTATCTAAATAACAGCAATTTTTAACGGTTCAATGAATAACATGAAAGCAATTCTAATATCCTTTGTTGTTTTATTTTTTAGTAATTCAATTAGTGCTCAAAAAATAGTTGCCTCCATTTCTAATGGTGCTGAATTTTGGTTAACAAAATCGGATAAATCTATTTTGCTTTCAAAGCAAAATATTCCTTTACGCTTTAATACTATTATTAATGATCATGCCACAATTGAAATCGATGATAAACAAACTGCACAAACCATTGAAGGATTCGGTTTCGCATTAACTGGAGGCAGTGCACAAGTAATTAGTCAACTGAATGAGAATGTAAAAAAACAATTACTCCAAGAGTTGTTTGGTACAAAAGAATTAGGTATAGGCGTTAGTTATTTAAGAATTAGTATTGGGGCTTCTGATTTAGATTCAACTGTTTTTTCTTATGATGATATACCCTCAGGAGAAACTGATTTATCACTTTCTAAGTTTAGTCTTAAACCAGATAAACAATGGTTGATGCCACTCCTGAAAGAAATTTTAGTCATCAACCCTAAGATTAAAATAATGGCCTGCCCTTGGTCGCCACCGGTTTGGATGAAAAATAACAAAAGTACAAAGGGAGGTAGTTTACAGGCTAAATATTATAATGTTTACGCGAACTATTTTGTGAAATATATTCAACAAATGAAATTGGAAGGTATTCCAATAGATGCTATTACACCACAAAATGAACCTTTGCATCCTGGTAATAATCCAAGCTTGTTGATGCTGGCAAATGAGCAGGCAAACTTTATTAAAAATGATTTGGGCCCTGCATTTCAGAAAGCAAATCTTGCTACAAAAATTATTATTTACGATCATAATTGTAATAAGCCCGAATACCCTATTTCAATTTTAAATGATGCAGGAGCTAAAAAATATATTGCAGGTTCTGCTTTTCATTTGTATGAAGGGAATATCGATGCATTAACAAAAGTACATAATGCTCATCCAAATAAAGGGTTATACTTCACTGAGCAATGGACATCCAGTGAAGGCGATTTCGGTGGAGATTTTAAATGGCATATTAAAAATGTGGTAATAGGTTCCATGAATAATTGGAGTAAAGTTGCATTGGAATGGAATCTTGCAAACAACGCTGTATATGGGCCTCATACTGATGGAGGATGTACTCAGTGTAAAGGCGCAATAACGATCAATAGTTCTAGTGCCTATTCTAAAAATGTAGCTTTTTATATCATAGCCCACGCTTCTAAATTTATACCAGCGGGCTCCATAAAAATTGCCAGTAGTGTAATAGGTAATTTACAAAATGCTGCATTTAAAACTCCCTTTGGTAAAACAGTTTTAATTGTAGAAAATGAAGGCAATACTGTTGAATTCTTCAATATTAAGAGTAATGGCAAATGGATAACTACAAGTTTAGATGCCGGGTCCGTTGGTACTTTTATTTGGTAAACTATGTTGCAACATTATTTATTATTGCACATTTAGCTCAATAGATATAAGCATTTCGGCGTTCGAATGATCTAATGATGATTATTATCATTTATTGCTATGATGTATAAGTTAACTTTATGTAATAAGTTATCTTGTATAGATAGATGATTTATCCCCTCTAAGTATCTTACCTTTTTTTTGAACTTCTTAATTATTGAAATATGAAAAAGAGTATTACTCTAATAGTATTTTTTCTCTTGGCATTTACAATGCAATCATTTGCAAATGGAATATCAATTCAAAAAGTATCAATATGTGATACAAATCGAATTGCCAAAACAGCAATGATAAAATTTAATATTTCCTGGGATAATTCCTGGAGAGATAGCATTAACTGGGATGCCGCTTGGATTTTTATAAAATATAGAGAGCCAAAGGATAGTGTTTGGAAATATCGACACCTTACTATGTCGCCTACTGGCAATGATGCTGGAACTGGAACAGCCATGATGAAATTCGCTTTCCCATCAGATAATAAGGGGGTGTTTTATTATCGGCAATCTATTGGCAGTGGTAATATTAAAATGGATAGTTTAAAACTGAATTGGAATTATGGTGCAGATGGGGTAACGCTTATTGACAGTGTAGAATTGAAAGTGTTTGCTACTGAAATGGTATATGTGCCCACAGGAAGTTTTTGTATTGGGGACGGAAATGGTACCAATAAAAGTTCATATAGTTTTCAATTAAAAAATGCACCTAATAATTATGTGACTATAACAGATAAATGGAGCCCTTTGGTAAACACCTTTCTGAATATTAATTCTGGTAATGGAGACGATGCTTTATTATATAATTCTGGCATTAGAATTTCTGGCTTAGATGGTTTAGATATATCAGGAGATAAAATATCAGAATATCCAGATTTTCCAACTGGTTATCGTTCTTTCTATTGTATGAAGTATGAAGTATCTCAGGGACAGTATGCTGATTTTTTAAATACACTTTCTTTAAGGGATTCCTCAAACCTTGGTAATTATGTAGACACTACTAGATTGAAAAAAGTAAATGCAAAATATAAATTAGCATTGCAATCATTAGATCCATATTTTGGCTATACTCCAATTGATTTACAAAGGCATACTATTCAGCTCGATTCAAATGAGGTAAAGTATACAGTAACAAGACCAGATAGAGCACTTGGAATTGGATATCAACAATATTATTTCTCATTTAGTGACTGGTCCGCATTAAGACCCATCACAGAATTGGAATATGAGAAAGCTTGTAGAGGGCCTTTGCCACCAACATT
>SESB01001560.1_pt1 | contig 14717 bp, 5 predicted proteins | sample 3171441 | NCBI WGS metagenome assembly SESB01 (sample SAMN06051867, study PRJNA518727) | freshwater metagenome | biome: subpolar coniferous forest; feature: holomictic lake; material: water; isolation source: holomictic Lake 227, 6 m depth | place: Canada: near Kenora, Ontario | collected 2014-07-08...
TTATGATATGTTTCCGCTATGATACAACCCTCTCTCTGCTATGATCCAATCATCGATATCAGATCCATTACGGCTCCCTTTTGATTCCCAAAGGTAATACGCTATGAGTCGAATCTCTTCTTCGCGCTGTTCGGGTGAGGTTACTTCCCCTTTGGTTGACTTGCTTTTCATATTTGCGTTTAGTTAACTAATTGTCAGATCTGATAAATCGCGCGATTATAACATCACATTTTCATTTTTATCACATCTCAGTATAGAGATTAACAGCCCTCTTTCCTAACATGATTTCGTGATAATTATTTAGTTAACAAAGAGTTAACGGAGATTTTCAAAGGATATGACCAATTATTGTAAACGATAATCTTATGTAATAAGTTTCGGTGTAACCGAATTATCGTGCATTGATTTGTTCATGCTCGCTTTTATCTGACGCGTTTACAATTAACTGGTGTGTGTGATTTTTCCTATAGGTGCAGCGGTAAGCGCTTGTCGTTCTCTGTATGTCGCAGCTGTTGTCATGACGAATATCTCGGTAAGTCACCCCTATACCTGCATTCTGTTCTCCCAGATAGGCATTGCCCGTCCAGTTTTGACCTTCAATTGTGACCGGTGCCGGTGGCTGTATGAACCAACGCACCAATTACGGCACTGATTCCTGTCAATATTCCTGGAAACGTTCCCCACCATGATCCTTTTTCTTTTTGCTCATCCATATCATTTGTCCTTTTAAAGTTTTTGGGTACAAAAGTCGATGGGTTACACCTTTTATTTCTTCAGCTTTTTATCATACTTGCCTGCATGACTGGCGATTTTTTTAGGGGTGTGACCAACTGATCGTGGTTTATTCTCCCCTGCAGGGGTATAACGCAGTGAGCAGCAGAGGCATGCACATTGCATTTTTGCACGCTGTGAACTTGCCGGTGGTTTAGCATCAGACCGGGAGTTGATATCCTTTTTTGTTAAACAGGCGGAGCATGGCATCTACTACTTCAGGGTCGAACAGCTGCACCCTATTGCTCTCAATTTCATGTATGGCCTCTTCGAGACCTTTTGAGGTCGTATGTTAAAAACGGGGGTATAACTAAAGCCCCTCCGGAATTAAATTATTTGAGTGACTAACTCTCTTTTAACTCAATCCGGAGGAACTATGAAGCGCGCACTGAAAGATAATCAAGAGGCATTTGCCGGTCAAGATTTTTATATCGGTATTGATGTACACCAGAAACAGTGGACGATCAGTGTTCAAAGCAATCAAATGGCATTAGCCAAACCGCTGACGGTGGATCCTTCTGCTGGATCGCTATCGAGATATCTGCAGAGGCAGTATCCCGGCGGCAAGTATCATGCGGTTTATGAAGCGGGATACAGTGGTTTTTGGCCCGCACGAGATCTGTTTACTCATGAGATTGACACCATTGTGGTTAATCCGGCTGATATTCCGACGATGCATAAAGAGCGTTCAACCAAAACGGACAGTGTGGACAGCCGGAAACTGGCACGATCACTGGAAAATAAGGAGTTACGGGCAATCTATATTCCTGAACGGAAAGCAGAAGAGTACCGACTACTCAATCGGTATAGAAGTCAACTGGTCCGGGATGAGACTCGAATCAAGAATCGGATCAAGGCGATACTGGCTGAATTTAATTATCGGGTTCCAGTTGAGCTTGAAGGCAATCGTTGGTCGGGAGCTTATCTGCAATGGTTACAGAAAGTCAAATTTGAAACCCCCTATGCTCAGATAGCCTATAATGAGCGGTTGGAACAATTAGCTGAAAGCCGCAAAAGACTTGCAAAAGTCTTACGTGAGTTGAAGCTGATGGCAACACAGGAGCCATCAATAGGGGCACTTGTCAAACTGCTGCAGACGGTTCCTGGTGTTGGGTTTCTGACGGCAATCCTGTTCGTTGTTGAGCTGATTGATATGCATCGGTTCAAACGCTTTGATGAATTGGTCTCTTATATCGGGTTGGCTCCATCGGTTCATCAGTCGGATGAACGGTCGTACTCAGGAGGACTAACAAAGCGACAACATCATGAACTGCGATCTCGATTGCTTGAATCGGCATGGATAGCTGTCCGAAAGGATCCTGTACTGACCCTGAAATATGGTCAACTCTGTAAACGAATGAACAAGAATAAAGCCATTATCCGAATCGCTAAAATGTTGGTAAGTCGCATACGAACGGTTTGGAAAACACAAACTCCATATGTTTATGGTGTCATAGAATAACCCGTACACTTTGACGGTCAAATTGACATCAGGTGTGGACCTTTTACTCGCCCCTGCCTCTGTCTTCATTGAAGACACATGAGATTTCTCTTGAGGTTGAGGCCACACCTCCTATTTTAAACGTGACAATGCAGCACAGCACATAGAAGACGCCTCTGTCTGTTCATAACAGGTTCGATTAGATGGGCTGATCAAAGAATAGAAAAGTCATATGATGCCTGCTTACACGCAGGGTACAGGATGGCATGTAGAATCTCTCCGGCCAAGCTATAAAGGAGAGAATCGGGAAGAAATATTTTCTTTCAAAAAAACTTCTCTTTTTGCTTGGGTTTTTACATAACAGGGTCGAGGCGGCGGGTTGGTGTGGAGGTGTGTTAGCGTTTCAGGAACGTTGTTACCATATCAAGCAGTTCGGTTTTGTTGATGGGTTTTGTGATAAAGCTGTCGGCACCTGCTTCTTTGGCGTTTGCCTTGTCTTCTTTTGAGGTGAATGCTGATTGTGCGATAACGGGCAGGTCCGGGCGCTCATGCTTGATGATCTTTGTTGCTTCAAAACCGTTCATGATCGGCATCTTGAGGTCCATTAATACGAGATTGATTTCGGGGTGATGTCTGACGAGCTCAACTGCTTCCCAGCCGTTTTCGGCACTGAGGATGGTGATGTTCTCTTGTTTCAGGGTTTTTTTGAGCAGGATGGTGCTCAGGTCGTCATCTTCAGCAATAAGAATTGTAAATGCCTGAGGTGCATCGACTGCGTGCGGGGTAACGGGGGTAGACGATTTCGGTGAACTTACTGAATTATATGGAACGGTGAAGGTAAAGTTGCTTCCTGCTCCCTCTGATGACTCTACCCTGATGGTACCGCCGAGCATTTCGACAAATGCCTTGGTGATGCTTAACCCCAGACCGGCACCTTCGTGATCGCGGGTCAGGGAGTCGTTTACCTGATGGAATCGCTCAAATATTTTCTCTTTTTTGTTGCGGGGAATGCCAATACCTGAATCGATCACATAAAATTCAAGATTGTTGTCCTTTCTGGTATAGCCAAAATCAATACCACCCTTGGTGGTGAACTTCAAGGCATTCTGTATAAGGTTTGTTAAAATCTGATTCAGTTTAACGCTATCAGTTGTTATATAACTTTCGTTGTCGGGGAGTCCTGCTGTGGAGGTCAGACGCAATCCCCTTTTGTCGGATTCGGGTTTAAAAAAAGCCTGAAGATCATGCAAAAGCTCATTAACGGGTGTTTTGGTGATCTGGAGTGTTGCTTCCCGGGCGTCGATGCGGGAAATATCTATAAGATCATTGATCAGGTTGAGCATACGCTCGCCACTCTTATGAATAAGGGTAATAAATTCAGTCTGTTCCTCGCCGGTCAGTTGAGGATCTTTCAACAATTCGGTGAAGCCGAGAATGCCATTCATCGGGGTGCGTATTTCGTGGCTGATGTTGGCCATGAAGGCTGATTTTAACCGGTCGCTTTCTTCGGCCTTTTCCTTGGCTTCCATCAAATCGTGCAACAAAGTTTCGAGCTTAATTTCGGCGAGCCTACGGTCGGTAATGTTGGTGGTTGTACCGATAATTCTGTGTATATGACCATCGTTATCGAAAAGAGGATTCAGAGTAGTTTCCCACCACATCTGATTACCAAAAAAAGGCATAGATTCTATAAACTGAAGGGTGTGACCAGCTCGTATACAGGCATCGTAGTTACTCGTGATAGCCTTGGCAATTTCCGGCTCGAACACTTGCTCGGGAGTTTTTCCTATAACCTTGTCATTGCTGATACCGGTCAGTTTGGCATTCATCGCATTATGTCCCTGATAACGGTAGGTGCCGTCAGGAAGAACATCTGCAACAAAAATAGAGTGATTGACCTCTTGATAAATACTTAGCAGAAACTGCTCGTTCTCCTTTAACTTCTGCTCATACTGGTTTTTTAGAATTTCCTGTTGATTACGTTCGGTAACATCATGGATTAAGCCGATCATTCCGGTCGTTTCATTATCCTTGTAATACTGGTAGTGAATTTCTCCGACAAAGAATGAGGCGTTTTTTCGTTTAAGCCTAAACTCAACGGTCTGGGTTTGCAAATGCCCTGTCAATGTTTCGTTATAGAGACTCAGTGCTTTTGAAAGTTCTTCTTCCGGCAGATATTCGGTAAAGGAATGGCCAACCATCTCATGGGGGAGATAACCAAAAAGGTGCTCAGCCGCGGGAGAGATGTACATTAGGGTTCCGTCTGAGTCAGACACAAAGACCAACTCAGCCATTTGTTCGGTAATAGAACGGAATTTGTTTTCGCTTATCTTCAACGCCTGCTCAGCCTGCTTGTGGACGGTAATGTCGATATGTGTGCCGAGCATACGCAATGGTTTGCCATCGGCAGTCCTCGTCATCAACTTGCCTCGATCCATTACCCAAACCCACTGACCGTTTTTATGTTTCATCCGGAATTCGCGTTCATAAAATCCCAATGTCCCATTGCCAAGTTTTTCCGTTATAGCCATGGATTCGCTGAAATCATCGGGGTGAGCCAATGCCTGCCATATCTGAATACTCACAGGAGCAAGTTCTTCGCGGGTGTATCCAAGAATTTCAAACCACCGGTTATTCAGAATCACTTCCCCTGTCTGGACATTCCAGTCCCAGGTTCCAATTTGAGCAGCTTCAATGGTTGCCTCATAGCGCTCAGCCATTTCCTGTTCTTTTAATTGCGCCTGCTTGCGTTCAGTGATGTCCCATATAAGACCGATAAATCCACATTGATCCTCATCCTGGTAATACTGCAGATGGATTTCTGTATCAAAAATCGAGCCGTCTTTTTTTTTCATCTTGTATTCGACAACCTGTTTCGGGATTTTATTTGCCAGGGTGTCGTGGAAAACCTTCATAGCGGCAGGTATTTCATCGTCTGCCAAATATTCGATAAAAGAGTGGCCAACGGACTCCTCCGGCAAATAACCGGCCATTTTTTCAGCGACAGGTGATACATAGGTGATAATGCCAAGGGAGTCGGCAATAAAGTACAACTCAGCTATTTGTTCGGTAAGGGCTCGAAAGTTCCGTTCGCTGTGACGAAGCTCATTCTCTGTCTTTTTTTGCTCCGTAATGTCGGAGAAGATAACCCGGCACGTATAGTCAGTTTCACTGACAGCAGCATCAATCCGAACGGTTTTGCCGGCAAGGGGTTGAGGTTGAAAAGGGTCCGTCACAAACGTAACCTCACAAAATCCCGGCACCCTTTCTCGGAATACCTTTTCGAGCAGAGCATCTATTACCCTATGATCAACAGGCACAACAAAAGCGGTTAACGGCTTATCCTGTAGTATGGAACGATACACTCCAAGCAATTTTGCTGCCGTCAGGTTTGCTTTAAGAATCGTTGAGTCTCGAGCAAGGGTCAAATAGCCTAAAGGTGCATTTTCATAGAGCTCAGCGTAACGGTCACGACTCTCTTCGAGCTCCTTTCTCGACTGAACCAGTTCCTCCTGCTGCATGTCGAGTTCTATCTGGTGGACCGAAAGCTCATGGTTTATTCTTAGAAGATCATCAAGTGAGGGCGAAGTGCTGAGTCCTGAGAGGCCAGTGCTGAGGTTTATTTGTTTCAGCTGCTCTTCGGCGCGAGCCCTCAAATCGCTTGAGGTATCTGGTGGATTGCTGGGCTTTTTATTTGGCATAGCTGCTGGTATACAAGTCACAGGGGGCAATTACAAGGGTTGTTAGCATGATTAATTTACACATTGTTTCAATAATGTTCAGTGTGACCAACTGATCGTGCATAACTCTTTTTCGAAGTTACTATAATTCAGCAAAGCTTACGTATGAAAATTGTTTTTGTTTTTGTTTTTTTTTTTTTTGACTTGTGGATTGCAGTGAAAAGCTACCGCATTATATATTGCATATATATTGATGCACAATTATTATATATTGAATTATACGATTCGCTGGCAATCTTTTTACTGGAAATACTATGTCACAGCATGGTAATGGTCAAGATACCGCAATGCGTTCTCTTGAGACACGCTATAGTGTTTTGCGCGATATATTTGACAACTCTGACCCTGAATTTGTCATGGAGCAGGACGGCACAATGCTTGAAGTCAACAAGACTTTTGCTGCAATTATCGGCAGGACGGTGCAAGAATGCCTTATGATAAACGCTTTTGATCTGCTTGAACCTGAAGTGTCAGCAATCAGAAAAAGTATGGTGGACGAAGCTCTCAAAACAGGCAAAAGCATCACCTTTGAGGATGAGCGTCAAGGGCTTTTTATACGGACTACGCTTAGACCTTTAGCCGACAGTAAAGGAAAGTTTACCCGCATCTCTATATCCGGACAGGATATTACTGCCGTAAAGCGTGCTGAACTGGAATCGAAAACCCAGAAGATCTTCAGAAGTGCCCTTATCGAGACAATGCCGGGTGGGTTTTATGTCCTTGACGCTGATGGACGTTTTGTTCAGTGGAATACCTATGAACGCGACATGGTTATGGGTAAAAAAGAGAGTGAAATGTCCAATACCTTAGCCATTGAGAGCATACACCCCGATTACAGACCGTTTATTCTGGAGAAAATCAACCAGATCATGACGAGCGGTAATGAGGATTCTACAGAAGTGAAAGTGCTTATACATGGCGGCCCTCTGTATCGCTGGCATCAGCTTTCGGCCAAAAGGATTTTCATAGACAACAGGCCATTTCTGATTGGGACGGCTACTGATGTTACGGCACGAAAATATAGTGACATGGCGGCTCTGAAAAAGAGCGAAGAGAAGTTCAAAATTATGTTTAAGGAGCATTCGGCCATAAAATTGCTCATTGATCCTGAAACTTCAGAAATCGTTGATGCTAATGAGGCGGCAGCCGAGTTTTATATGTGGCCGATACAGGAGCTCCGCACCATGACCATGGAGCAAATAAATACGCTTCCACCTGATGAGGTAAAGGGAGCTCTTGAAAACAACAGACTTGAGGGCGGAAATCGCCCGTTACTTTTTCAGCATCGCAGAGCAGACGGTTCTTTGCGTCATGTTGAGGTGTTCAGCAAAACAATCGATTTAGGCGGGAGATCTCTGTTGTATGCCATTATTCATGATATCACGGAACGCATACAGGCTGAACGCCAGCTTACAATAATGAGCACTACTGTAGAGCAAAGCCCAACGGCTGTGATCATTACAAATCCTGTGGGGGCTATTGAATATGTCAACCCGATGTTTACCAAGCTTACAGGCTATACAGCGGAAGAGGCAAAAAAACAAAACCCCCGCATACTGCAATCAGGGTTGATGCCTGAAGGTGTCTATCAGGAACTCTGGGAAACCATTCTTGCCGGCAAGGTCTGGCGTGGAGAAATATATAACAAAAAGAAAAACGGAAAACTTTACTGGGAGTCGGCAGTTATATCTGCTATCAGAAATTCTGAGGGAGAGATAATAAACTTTGTTGCTGTAAAGGTTGATATCACTGAACAGAAGCAGATGCTGGAGGCTTTGATTGCAGCCAAAGATAAAGCCATTGAGAACGACCGGCTGAAGTCGGCGTTTCTCGCCAATATCAGCCATGAAATCCGCACCCCGATGAATGGTATTCTCGGCTTTTCAGAACTTTTGCAAGAAATGTATCACACCGACGAGGAACGGGCTGAATATCTCGGCCTGATTCATCAAAGCGGGCATCGAATGCTCAATCTGATCAATGACCTCGTCGATATTTCACGCATTGAAGCGGGCGAAACCAGGCTGCACTTATCACCGACACCCATCAATGAAGTCGTCGGTGATCTCTGCGCTTTTTTTAAGCCTCAGGCTGACAACAAGGGATTACGGTTACGCAGCACGACTGGACTGCCCGATAACGAAAGCATCATCGTTACCGATAACGCCAAGGTTCAACAGATCCTGACCAATCTGGTCCAGAATGCGATGACATTCACCCGTTCGGGCGGTATTGAGGTCGGCTATACCAAAAAGGAAAACATGCTGGAGTTTTATGTGGCTGATTCAGGCATCGGTATTCCTGTTTCGATGCACAAGTCAATTTTTGATCGTTTCCAGCAGGTTGACAAATCCTTAACACGAGCTCATGAGGGCTCAGGCTTGGGGCTCTGTATTTCAGAGGCTTTTGTGAATATGCTTGGTGGCAGCATCAGGGTTGAGTCTGCTGAAGGTAAAGGAAGCACCTTTATATTCACGCTTCCCTATACGCTTGAGGGTTCCCTGAAACCGGAACAACTTTCTCCTGACCTTCTTGAGCAAACCACTGCAACACCCCCTTTAACGGTTCTGCTAGCCGAAGATGACGAGGTAAGCACTATGCTGCTCACAAAAAGCCTGAAAAACGAAAACATCAATTTTCTTTGTGCCGAAAACGGATGGGTTGCCACAGAACTCGTTGAGCGTCACCCTGAGATCAATCTTGTGATTATGGACCTTAAAATGCCGATCATGAACGGGTTTGAGGCAACAAAGCTGATCAAACTTGATCACCCTGACCTGCCCATTGTTGTGCTGTCGGCATTTACTTCTGAAGAAGTGCGACAAAAAGCAAAGGAGGCTGGGTGTGACGGTTTTATAACGAAACCGATCGGCAAAGAAGAGCTCGTTGAAATCACAGAGTTTCTCGTCAAGCGATAACTATGCAACATTCGCGCTGGATGAATAACCCCTGGTTAAGCAATCTGCCTGCTGGCCATTTCTCTAAAAAAGCCGTCCACAGCAATCAGTTCCCCGTAACTGCCGGACTGCACTATCCTGCCTTTATCGAGGCAGTATATGCGGTCGGCTTGACGGATAGTGCTCAGGCGATGAGCTATGACAATTCGGGTAGCTTTAAGCTGTTCAAGACTGTTGGCGACAATCTCCTGGGTACGATTATCAAGAGCACTGGTAGCCTCATCAAAAAAGATGATCCCCGGTTTACGAACGAGAGAACTTGCAATAATCAATCGCTGTTTCTGTCCACCGGACAATGTCCCGCCCCCTTCGCTGATAACCGTATGCATACCCATAGGCATCTGGCGGATATCTTCATCAAACCCGGCCATTGCTGCAGCTTCCCAGGCGTCGTCTACGGTGAGAATTGATGATCCGATAATGTTCTGCAAAATAAATCCGGGCTGCAATTGGCCATTCTGCATCACCACCCCAATCTGGCGTCGGACAGCCTGCACATTCAACGATGCCAGATCCTCGCCATCGTAATAAACTGTGCCCGAATCAGGTTTTTCAAACCCAAGAAAAATCCTTAACAGTGTTGACTTGCCCGATCCGGACCCTCCTACCAGAGCAATAAACTCACCGGGAGCAACGGAAATATTTATATCATAAAGAATCTGAGGAGTGTCGCTACTGTAGCTGAAATTCAAGTTACTCACCGATATGCCGCCCAAAAGCTTTCCCGGATACTTTTTTGTTTCGTCCGATTCGGGCATCATTTCAAGTACAGGCTTCAGCCTTTCGTAAAGAGGCACAACGTTCAAACTTGCGATCACGGTCATAACCATCTGCAGGAGCGTTGTTTGAAACCCGGTATACGCTGAAGTAAACGCTATAAAAGAACCTGCACTGAGTTTATCGACCTGTAAAAAACTACCTGCCGAAAAAATAATCATTGCCATCGCCGCTACCGGAAAAGATGTAGCCACCACAAAAAGCGTGTTCTGCAGTTTACCCGCTTCAAACATAAGACCCCGTTCACGTGTAAAAAGGCCAGCCCATTTTGAAAATGCAGCTTTTTCTGTTCCTGTAACCCGTATCTTGGTAATACCGGCAAGCAGATTGCCGAGCAATCCTGATATCCTGCCCTGTACAGCAATTGCCTCCCGATTAAGACTGAGTTGACGGAGAGAGATCAAGACCGTTCCGGCCACCATAAAAACCGTCAGCATAAGCGCCACAAGCGCCAGCTTCCAGCTATAGTAAAAAAGCAGACTGAGCGAAAAAATGCTGAAGAGCATGCCAAGAACAACACTGACGGCTGAACTGCTCAGAATTTCACGAATCTGGGTGGCTCCCATCACCCTTGCTGCAAGATCACCCGAAGAGTAGCGGCGAAAAAAGTTGCTCGGCAGGTTCAAAAGCCGGTCAATCAGCCCAGGCTGAATCAGCATGTCAATACGAGTCTGCATTCTTAATGCAGCAATCTGTTTGGCCAGATCAAATCCCGATACCGATATAACACTCGCCACTAAAATCAATGTCAGCTGTAAAAGCTGGGTGCGGTCAGACTGTGGTATAACGGTGCCAAAAAGCAACCCGGTAAGCACCGGAGTCAGAAGGCCCAGAAGAGCACCGGCAGTACCAAAAAGAAGCATCCGAATGACATCGCCCCGACACCTAAACATGCCAAACCGAAGCAATTCCATGCCGAGCATCGGTTTTTCAGGAAAAGGACGGTAAAACATCCACGCCTGTTCAGCAATCTTTTCTGCTACAGCCGGGGTAAGTACTTCAATTTCGGAGGTTGATGGATCAACAAGCTGGTAACCGGTGGTCCCCCCAGGTATAAGGGCAAGCGGTTTTTTTCCCTCCCGACTAAAGCAGAGCATCGGGCCACTTTCGAGCGTCCACCAGCGTTCCAGGTTTCGAAGCATGACACTTCGAGCCCGTACTGCCGAAAACCGGCAGATAAACTGTATGGGATCCTCATGTGATCCCCCTGAATCGCCATAAGGCTTAACAAAAGTAATACCTCCAGCTTTGCCTACCATAGCGCACGCTGTAAACAAAGGGTCCGGATCGAGAGAGCTGTCTTTTGATACCGAATCACCATGCATCATGGATGCAATCCGGCCAAGAGCCGTACGATACTCTTTCTGCTGGGCGCTGGACTTCAGTGCCGCTTTTGCAGCATAGTTCCGTTCTCGTTCCGTTTCCGTTCCGCCTTTATCCATGAGATTGGAAAATGGGGTTTTCACTAAGCTGTTGTAATAAGTGCTGCGTATACGCCTTCTATTGCCATCAGTGAAGCGTGTGTTCCTCGCTCCTTGACTTTGCCATATTCAAGCACGATAATTTCATCACAATCGCGGATAGTGCTTAAGCGGTGTGCAACAATAAGCGAGGTACACCCTCTTCGACGAATATTGGTGTCGATAATTTTCTCCGTTGTCGGGTCGAGCGCACTTGTTGCCTCGTCAAGAATAAGAATTGATGGATCAGTGGCCAGAGCCCGGGCTATCTCCATCCTTTGGCGCTGCCCGCCACTGAAGTTATTGCCTCCCTCGGCAAGCACACCCTGATAACCGCCGGTACGGGCTTTAATAACTTCATGGATGGCGGCATCCTCTGCTGCACGGACAATTTCCTGCTGAGGGAGGGTGGTGTCCCACATGGCTATATTTTCAGCAATGGTACCTTCAAAAAGGGTGATTTCCTGGTCGACCATGCCAACCGAGTTAACGAGTGCCCTCCGGGGCGTTTCGCTTCTTGGCTTGCCATCGAACAGAACTTCACCGCTCCATGGTTCATAGAGACCGGCTACAATTTTCGCTATGGTAGATTTTCCTGATCCCGAACCTCCTACCAATGCGATCCGTGATCCTGGAACCAGCTTGAGCGAAAAATCAGTAATCAATGGTGCTTCAAGAGTGTTATAGCCAAATGTCACGTTTTTAAGTTCTACATAACCGGAAAGCTTTTCATGGCTACCGATTTCTCTGGCTTCTGTAAAGGTCGGTTCATCCTCACTACCAAGCGAAGCCTCATTATCCATGACATCATCAAGCCGCTGCATATCGCCCGAAGCTTCCTGCAGTTTCTGGCCGAGTGTAACCATCTGATTAACCGGAGCAAGAAACGAGAGCAGCAGACTCTGAAAAGCAATCAGCATACCCATGGTCAATTCACCATTCATCACCCGTAACCCTCCGGCTGTAAGAATAGCAATATTGCCGGCTGTCTGCAGAAACGGCGGTATCGCAAGAAGGAATACCGTTGAAACCTCAAGCGTCTGACGACCTGCAACCATACTCGCAAACAGCCCTGACCAGCGCGAAAAAAAATCGTGCTCGGAGCCTGATGCTTTTATACTTTCAATCGTCTTGATGCCGTAAAACGTTGTTCCAAGCAACTTGCCGTTATCCTGCAGAAACTTCTGGTTCAATACAATACGGCGACTGGATACAAAAGAAAGAGCAAGACCATTAAGACCTGCAATTACTATAGCCACAATAGTCAGTACCGCATCGTAGCGGAACATGATAAGGGCGTAGAAACAAATCAGAAGGATATTAAGACCGGTCGTTGACAGGTCGCCTGCTACAATTGTCGCAACCTTGTCATTCAGCTGGACACGGTTCGAAATTTCACCGGCCTGACGCATGGTAAAAAACCTGATCGGCAGGGCAAAAATATGGTTGAAAAACTTGGTTGATGAGGTCAGGGCAAGCTTTGTTTCAGCCCGCAGCAGGTAGTGATGCTGCAGCCAGGCAAGAGCTCCCTGCAAAAGGGCGGTCACCAGCATACCTACAAGCAAAGGCTGCAGCCAGCCATGCATGCCTTTAACCAGAACGTAGTCAATAAATATGCGAAGAAATGAAGGGACAACAAGACCTGGAATAACAAGCAACAGACTGACGAGCACAATATACACAAGGGCACTCTCAAGGCCCGGCAACCTCTTTTTCAAGCCATCAACAAGGCTGAAAGGCTTGCCGCCCTTTATAAAATCTGCGGTAGGGGTAAACGTGAGCACTACACCTGAAAAAGATTCACTGAACTCCTGCCGGGTCACCTTACGGGGACCGGATCCCGGGTCGTTGATATAGTAAAAGCCATTTTTGAAGCCTTCAAGCACGACAAAGTGATAGAGGTTCCAAAAAAGGATCATAGGCAATCGCTTTTCATGAATTGCCTCTGGCTCTATACGAAACCCTTTAGCTTCAAAACCGTAGGTACGAGCCGCTTTAATCAAGCTGCTCGCCTTGCTGCCGTCCCGTGAAACCCCGCATGACTCACGAAGTTTTTCGAGCGGCTCAAAGCGACCGTAATACGCAAGTATCATAGCAAGTGAAGCAGCTCCGCACTCAACCGCCTCCATTTGCAGTACTGTCGGGGTTTTAACCCGCGCCTCATTCCATGGCAGTTTACTCTTGTGCGGGGTCATGGCTTTTTAATGATGTTATCTACAGTCGGAATGGTAACCAGATCTTCATGTTCAATGCTGTATCGACCATTTTCTACCCGCATAAGTGCAGCAAGCTGAAACCGGAGTGAAAGCAACGCTGCTGCGTATGCTTTTTCGGCAGATATCAGCTGATTTTCGGCATTTCCCAAATCTGTACTGACTGACTGCACCTTAAAAAGGTCAGAGATGCCTATTCTATATTTCTTAAGTTCTACAGTATTAAGAAAGCGATAGGTTTTGGCGCTCTCGGTACTCAGAAGCCATATAGCAGCGGTATTTTTTACCGATTCAGTTGCCAGTCTTACCCCTTGATCAATTGAACGCTCAAGTACCCGGCTGTTTATCTGCGCAGTTTCATGGAGAGCGCTGCTTCGAATAAAGGCTGCCTGATTGCTGTGGTTCCCTGCTGCTACGGTGTATCGGAGTGTGGCTGATACATTAGAGCCCGGAACCTTGCTGGTGAGGGAGCTGACATAATCAGTTAAGGACGACCCGATATTTTCGCCATTGTACCCTGCATACAATAGAAGATCAATTTTCGGTTTCATTCCGTTCCGGCTGCCTGCCAGAATATCTTTTGCAGCTTCGCTCTGTAATTGCAGGGCTAAATAATCAGCACGGGAAGCCAGAGCTTTGGCTTTAAGTTTTGAAATATCTGAAAGCGACGACAGATTTCCGTCTGGTACAGGAAATGCATCTAAAGGATCTTCAGGGCGATCACGACCTTGGGTTGAAATGCCCATCGCAAGAAAAAGGTCACTCCATGACTGATGAAGCAGTTGGGTCTGATTGACCTCAACCGCCTTTGCCTGCTGAAAATAGGCCTCAGCCATATCCGTTCGAACCTTTGCAGCTTCCCCTGCAGCTGCAAGAGCTTTTGTTGCTCGAACACTTTCTTCGGCACCTTCAAGAAGTTGATGGGCTAGGTTCAATGTCCGATATGTATAGACATAGTTCCAATATGCATTGGCAGCTGCATATATGCTGGCGGCTGCCGTATGCTGCAAGGTGTAACCCTCTGCTTTATAGCTTTTTCGGGATGCCTCCAGCACCATAGTTGAAGCATTGTTGCCCAGTCCCTGCAAGAGTGGCAGTGTAAACGTAATTCCCGCTGTTGCCATGTTACTAGTGGGAAACCAATGTTGTGTATACTTTTGAACGGACACGGATGGTGAAACAGTCAACCCTGATGGAAGGAGAGTGCTTAGGGATAATGTTGATGTCACTGTTTTAAGAGCAGGACTTAACGAGGTCGAATCGGTACTGCTATACGCAACTGAAAGAGTTGCCTGGGGGTCAAAAGCTGAACGGGCATTTTGCAGGGTACTCTCTGAGCCTCGCACCGTCTGACGCTC
>SESB01001568.1_pt1 | contig 14687 bp, 8 predicted proteins | sample 3171441 | NCBI WGS metagenome assembly SESB01 (sample SAMN06051867, study PRJNA518727) | freshwater metagenome | biome: subpolar coniferous forest; feature: holomictic lake; material: water; isolation source: holomictic Lake 227, 6 m depth | place: Canada: near Kenora, Ontario | collected 2014-07-08...
AGCCATGCTGTTTGAAGGTGGCGTGATCAGCCGCCGTGGTTCGGTGGAGGACAAGAACACGGTTTCGGACTATCGTCCGATAGAATTGGAGCGTCAGAACTCAGTCTCTGCCACGATCCTTTATACACTTTATGACAACAAGAAGATCAATATCATTGATACTCCGGGATTTGATGATTTTTGCGGCGAGGTGATTTCGGCGCTTCACGTGGTTGACACCGCCGTGATGCTGGTCAATGGGCAGAATGGCGTTGAGGTTGGTACGGAGATTACGTGGAGGTATGCCACCCGTGCCAATACCCCGGTGATTTTCGTGATGAACCATCTAGACCAGGAAAATGCCAACTTTGACGAAACCCTTCGTCAGATGAGGGTTCAGTTTGGTAAAAATGTCACCCTGATGCAGTACCCTGTCAATGCGGGATCAGGCTTCAACACCATCATCGACCTGCTGAAGATGAAGCAGTATAAATTTGCCTCCGGTGGCGGAAAACCTGAAATTTCGGATATTCCTGCCTCGGAAAAGGACAAAGCCGATGAGATGTATGCCGCGCTTATGGAGGAACTGGCATCCAAGGATGAATCGTTGATGGAGGTCTTCTTCGACAAGGGAGTCCTTACCGAAGAACAGATGCTCCAGGCCCTGAAGACAGGTTTGATCAACCGCACCATTTTCCCGGTACTCTGCACCGGCGCCAAGCAGGATATGGGTGTTGCCCGCCTGCTCGAATTTATTGCCGGCAGCGTTCCCGCCCCGAACGAAATGCCCGGTGTCAAAACAAAAGATGGCAAACTGATGACCTGCAAATCGACAGATCCCGCCTCTGCCTTTATTTTTAAAACTTCGATCGAACAGCACCTTGGTGAAATCTCCTATTTCAAAGTCTATGCAGGCGAGATCACCGAAGCCATGGATATGGTAAATCCTGTCAGGCAGTCAAAGGAACGTTTGTCGCAGCTTTTTGTGATCAACGGGAAAAACCGCGAGAAGGTTGAAAAGATGGTTGCCGGCGATATCGGCGCAACCATTAAATTAAAGAATTCATATACCAACAACACCCTGAATTCGCTCAAGAATCCTGATGATGTGATTGAGCCGATCACCTTCCCCGAGCCCAAATTCAGAACAGCCGTCAGGGCGAAAAGCAATACCGACGATGAAAAGATCAACGGAATCCTGCATGAACTGGCCAAGATGGATCCAACGCTTATCATGGGATTTTCCCGCGAGCTGAAGCAGATGATCCTGCAGGGGCAGGGTGAACTTCACCTGAACCTGGCCAAATGGCATGTTGAAAATCTCGAGAAGATCCCGATGGAATTTTACGCACCGCGTATTCCCTATCGTGAAACCATCACCAAACCCGCGAAGTCGATGTACCGCCACAAGAAACAATCGGGCGGTTCGGGACAGTTCGGCGAGGTCCATATGTCAATCCAGCCCTACAAGGAGGGAATGGCTGAACAGACCGAGTTTCCCATCCGCGGTCGCGATGTCGTTGAGCTCGACTGGGGCGGACGCCTCCAGATGAACAACTGTATCGTTGGCGGCGCCATCGATGCACGGTTTTTACCGGCCATCATGAAGGGACTCATGGAGAAGATGGAAGAGGGCCCGCTGACCGGTTCCTATGCCCGCGATATTGTCGTGAATATTTACGACGGCAAGATGCACCCTGTCGATTCAAACGAAATCTCCTTCAAACTGGCAGGCCGTAACGCCTTCAGGGAGGCCTTCAAGAATGCCGGACCCAAGATCCTTGAACCGATCTATGATGTGGAAGTTATCGTTCCCGAAGACAAGATGGGTGAAGTCATGACCGATCTCCAGGGCCGCCGCGCCGTGATCATGGGAATGGACAGCGAAGGAAGCTACCAGAAAATCCTGGCAAAGGTTCCCCTTGCCGAACTCAACAGGTACTCTACCGCCCTCAGCTCCATCACCAGCGGTCGCGCCACCTACAACATGAAGTTTGCCGAATACGCGCAGGTTCCCACCGATATCCAGGAGAAACTGCTCAAGGCATACGAAGACCAGGAAAAAGAAGAAGAATAGCCAACTTATATACACCTTTGAAAAACCCGGTCCTTGGCCGGGTTTTTTTGAATTTATCCATTGCCTATGCCGACCGGAACCACCCCCGTGCCCAAACATGATGCCTATGCCGTATTGAAAGTCCGCGACTTCAGGTTTTTCCTGATCTTCCGGTTTTTTACGACCATCGCCTTCCAGATGCAGAGCATCATCGTCGGCTGGCAGATGTATGAACTTACCCGCGACCCCCTGGCGCTGGGGTTGATCGGGCTGGCCGAAGCGCTTCCCAACATCGCCATCGCCCTGTTTGCAGGCCATGTCGCCGACAAGTACAACCGCAAGACCATCATTGTGTGTTTTACCCTCCTGTTCCTCGTGGGAACATTGGCCCTGTTCCTGTTCACCGTTCCCAAACTGGGGATCATCGCCGCCCTTGGCGTGCTCCCCATTTACCTTGTGGTGGCCATATCAGGCGTTTCGAGGGCATTCCTCTATCCCTCGATCATCGCCCTGATGTCGCAGCTTGTGCCGCGTGAACTCTACACCAACTCCTCCACCTGGAACAGCACGGTATGGCATATCGGCGCCATCACCGGGCCGGCCATCGGCGGACTGGTTTATGGTTTCTTCGGTGTGCGGGTAGCCTACCTGGCGGTGCTCCTGTTCCTGCTGACAGCGCTGGTTTTGCTGGGTTTTGTCAAAAACCACCCGGCTCCCCCGGTCGTCAAATCCGAAACCCTGGTGCAGCGGTTATCGTCGGGACTTAAATTTGTTTATCACAACCAGATCTTGCTGGGGGCCATGTCGCTCGATATGTTTGCCGTACTTTTCGGCGGAGCCGTAGCCATGCTGCCCATCTTTGCCGCCGAGGTGCTGAAGGTGGGTCCGCAGGGACTGGGATTCCTGAGGGCGGCGCCCATGGTCGGCGCCGTGATGATGTCGGTGGTGCTTGCCTACCGGCCGCCGATGGTTCATGCAGGGCGCAACATGATGATCGGCGTTGCCGGGTTTGGCCTTAGCATCATCTGTTTTGCCCTCTCAAGGAACTTCTATCTCTCCCTGTTTTTACTCATGATGAGCGGCATGTTCGACAACATCAGCGTGATCATCCGGGCGACAGCCATGCAGCTTCTTACGCCCAACGACATGCGGGGCCGCGTGGCCTCTGTCAACGCGATTTTCATCGGCTCCTCCAATGAGATCGGTTCATTTGAATCGGGGCTTGCTGCCAGGCTTATCGGGCTGATCCCATCGGTTATCTTCGGGGGTATCATGACCCTGGGAATCGTCGGGTTTACCTCGAAATTCGCCCCCCGGCTCAGGAAGCTGAACCTGAGGGATATTGGCTGAAGGGAATGCGGGAATGCAGGAATGCGGGAATGCAGGAATTTAGGAATGCGGGAATTCGGGAATGCAGGAATGCGGGAATGCAGGAATGCAGGAATGCAGGAATGCAGACAATGCAGACAATGCAGGCAGTGCAAACAATGCAGGCAGTGTAGGCAGTGCAGGCAGTGCAGGCTGTGTGGAAAAAATATAGCAGTTTTAGGGATTAATCATGGGTGCACCGCACGGAGAAGGCGTTTTCGCGCAATGCGTTGTACAGTGAAACACTGAAATTGAATTCGTTGATTCCCCTGGCGGTGGCACGTTCCGTGTCAAAGACGGTGGATGTCCAATACATCGAACCGGCATACTTCCCTGTGACAAAGGCCCAGGTGTGGTTCAGATAAAGAAGTCCCCGCTGAAATGAATGGAATCCGTTGGTCAGTAAGGTGTCCTTCAGCGGACCGCCGGCCTGGCCGGGACCGGTACTGAAGAGGATAAGTTCATTCCATTCCGTGGCGGTTGGGATATGCCAGCCCGGCGGGCAAAGACCCTGCAAGGCTGCCGTGTTGTCATACTGCATGAGTTCGTCCCACTGGTAGAAGGAGGAATATTGATTATTGGTTGCAGAATACCGGCGATATTTCTCTGCTACGCAGTTGTCGGTCTGCAGCGTTGATTCCATGATGGCTGTCCCGAAATCCAGGTTTTCCTTCATCCAGCATTTGCCATTGGGCAGGCTGAAGGTGGAGTAATGCCGGTTGTCGCGCGGGTCGGTGAAGGTGTTGCCACAGATCACCGGGATTGCGGTTTGCGTGGTAACCGTGGTCGTTGCATTTGCAATACATCCGTATGTGTTGGTACAGGTGTAGCTGATCGTATGAGTTCCTGGGCCTGCTGTCGCAGGATTGAATATGCCTGTTGCCGGATTTACCCCAGCCCCGCTGTAGGTGCCTCCCGGCGGGAGCCCCCCCCTTAAATGAAATGGTTTTGAAACGGTGGTGGTGATGCTGTCGAAACAGCGGTAAAAGCTGACATTGGGAACCGGCCGTGTCGCCATCAGGATGGCGGTCGAAATTGCCGGGTTGTTCGTGATACACGCCTGGTTGGAGGTCAGTTCACACGAAACGAGGTCGCCCGCCACCGGGTTGTATGTATAGCTTGCATTGTTTGCATTGCCTGCATTGCTTGCATTGATTTTCCATTGGTAGCCTGGTGCTGGTCCCCCGTATATGGGGAATGCATCAAAGGTGACCGCCGTTCCCGGGCAGAAGGGATTGGGTGTGGCGGTAATGGTGATCCCGGCGGGAAGCACCGGCGTTGCAACCATGGTGATCGTATTCGAGGTTGCGGGATTGCCTGAAGTGCAGCTTTCGGAGGAGGTCAGCTCACAGGTCACCACATCGCCATTCACCGCATTGTATGCATAGCTTGCATTGTTTCCATTGCTTGCATTGTTTGCATTGATTTTCCACTGGTAACCGGGTGTCAGGCCGCCAAACCCTGGTGTTGCAGTAAATGCCACCGAACTCCCTGCACAATAGGGGTTAGAGGAGGCTGAAATGTTCACCGTCACCGGCAGGTTGGGATTGACCGTCATCGTTATCGGTAAGCTGGTGGCAGGGTTTCCCTGCGTGCAAGACTCCGAAGAGGTCATCTCGCAGGTGATTACATCGCCCTGTACCGGAATGTATGCATAGCTTGCATTGGTTGCATTGGTTGCATTGGATGCATTGCCTGCATTGATCTTCCATTGGTAAGCCGGTGTCGTTCCTCCATGAACGGGCGTTGCCCAGAAGGTGACCGTGGTTCCAGCGCAGACCGTAGTGGCCGAGGATGCGGCAGAAACGCTCACTGGCAGGTTAGGGTTGACCGTCATGACGACCGGCAGGCTGGTGGCCGGGTTCCCGATGGTGCACATCTCCGAGGAGGTCATCTCACAGGTGACAACATCCCCATTAACAGGAATATATGCATAGTTTGCATTGATTGCATTGCTTACATTGCTTGCATTGACCTTCCACTGGTAGGAGGGGGTCGGCCCACCATAAACCGGGTTTGCAAAATAGGTTACGGCCATCCCGGCACAAACGGGGTTTGAGGATGCCGTCACCGTGACACCTGCCGTTACGTTTGGGGTCACCGTCATGCAAACCGGGTTTGAGGTAGCAGGGTTCCCGGTAGTGCAGCTTGCCGTCGAGGTAACCACGCAGACAACGCAGTCGCCATTGGCGGGGGTATAGGTGAAGGTCTGCCCCGTCGCCCCAGTGATCACCCCGTTTACCTTCCACTGGTAGCCCGGGGAACTCCCTCCGAAGAGGGCCATGGCAGTAAAGGTAACCTGGCTGCCGGCACACACCGTGGTTGCCGGAGCGCTGATACTGACACTCACCGGGATCGTCGATTGGACGAACAGCTGGGCCGTATCGCGTCCCATGCAGCTGTTTGGTCCCACCACCGTCACCATATAGTTCCCGGCGACGCCGGTGGCATAGGTTTGACCATTGCCGATGTTCATCTGGGCCGTAGTCAGGTCGGCCCACTGGAAAGCGCATCCCGCGCAAGGTCCCGCATCAAAGGTGTTTGTCATCCCGGAACAGATGGTTACATCAGGCCCCAGGTTCACGACCGGCCCGGAAAGCAGGTTGACATTGACCGCATCGCTGGTACTGCATCCCCACCTGGTTGCGGTTACCGAATAGCTTCCCGGCACTGCAACCGTGATCGTCCGGCTGGTGGCCCCGGTTGACCATAAATAGCTGCTGAAATTTGCGCCTGCATCCAGAATCGTGGAGTTGCCCGGGCAGATCGATTTGTCGTTGCCCAGGTTTACCACCTGGGGTGCCATCGCTACGATTGTCTGGCAAATACTCTGTTCACTGGCCTGGCCCTCGTCGACCACCAGCCTTACAGCATAATTCCCGGGTGTATTATAAGAAAACTGGGGAGGATTAAAGAGGGTTGATGAGGGTATCGAGGCATTGTTGCAGGGAGGAAAACTGAGCCGGGTAAGAGATGAACTGTTCTGGTTGGTAACATAGGAAAACAATGAGTCGTTTTCCCGGAACATCTCAGAAAAGGAACAAGGATGATCAAGCGTACCGATATTTCCCAGTGACTGTGCCGTTACCGTGCCGCCGACTCCTCCCGTAAAGGTGAGCCTTCCGATTGCAGCCGTAGCAGGAGACTGGTAGACCGTATAGTATCCGACCGAAATTTCACAATCGTTTAACAGGGTGAGCCCGACGGGGTTTACCAGGATGCCGCAATTCCCCAGGTTTTCCCCGGTAGGCGTATTCAAATAAGAGGTTCCGAAATTAATCCTGGATAAAGTATTGCCGACACTGTTAACCAGCAGAAGGTAACATATACCGTTTTCCCTGATTGAAGCAATCTGGCAGGGATGAACGAATCCCGCCAGGTTTCCGAGATCGGTGAAAACAGGGATGTTTGTCAGGCTGGTTCCGAAATTCAAGCGGTAAAGTTTGTTCTGGGTGTCTGAATCGAAAAAACCAAGCCAGGTATTTCCTTCCTGAAGGATTACCAGCCCATGCGCAACGGAGATATTGGGAAACGGACCGATATCGGTGGTGGTGGGTGAATTGTTCGTGATGGAGGCGCCGAAATTCAACCGGAGGATCGTTGTATTGTTGTTTAAAAAGCCGTACCAGTTCCCGTTCTCTTTCCTGATCTGTATATCTTCACACGTTGCACTGATAACCCCGGTTTGAAGAATGCTGGCAGAATTTACCGGAGCATTCCGGAAATTGTTGCCATAATAGATTCTTGTCATATGGGTAGGTGTTCCGTGGTTCGTAACAAAGGAGTAGCAATCAGTTCCATCCTGTACCGAGGTGCTGTAAACCGGTAAACTGATGTTTGATCCAGGGTTGCCGATATTGGTCCCTGCCGGGTCTCCTGCTGCGCTCCCGGAACAAAAGTTCCAGTAATTGGTACTTCCCCCGGTTGAAAGATTTGTCAAGGTAACAGGAGCTCCGGTACACACTGTATCTGGCGCGGTAAATGCAGCAACGGCCGAACAGGTTTTGACGACAATACTTTTGCAGATCGACGACTGGCTTGGCAGTCCTTCGTTCACGGTCAGCTGGATGTTATAGGTTCCCGGCTGATTATAGGAGAAAACGGGAGGTGTAAAAAGCGCCGAGGATGGCACCGAGGCGTTGGTGCAGGGAGGGAAATATAATCGCGTGAGGGTCCCCTGCCGGTTGGTATTGTAAACGAACAGCGTATCGCCCTCCCTTACCAGCTCTGAAAACTGGGCCGGCTGGGTCATTCCGCCGATATTGCCGAGGGAGGCCGGGATGATCGTGCCGGTGATCCCGGTAGGAAAACTAAGCCGCCAGATCTTGTCGGGAGAGGATAGTGAATAGTTGAGGTGAAACCCCACCGTGTTTTCGCAATCGCGGATCAGGGTGAGCCCCCCCGGGCTTACCGTCGGGCAGATGACCCCGAGGTTCACCCCCGTGGGAGCTGTCAGCAGGGAGGCGCCAAAGGTCAGCCGGGTCATGGTATGGTTGGTCATGTTCGAAACCAGGGCATACCAGATCCCGTTTTCCTTGATGATCCTGAATACCCCCGGGTTGTTGAGCGCACCCGGCGATCCGAGGTCGGTCATTACGGGGACGTTCGACAGACTGGCGCCGAAATTGAGCCGGAGCAGCTTGTGATTTCCCCAGCTGGTGATATATCCCACCCAGGTCCCTCCGTCGTTGATGATATCGATACAATGGCCCTCCAGCATGGCGGAATAGGTGCCCAGTATCGTGGCGGTGGGCACATTGCCGAGGGAGGCGCCGAAGTTGAGTTTCAGTATCCTGTTGTTGTTCAGGATAAACCCCAGCCAAACCCCGCCATCCTGGCATATTTTTATCCCGAGAACGGAGTCGGTAATAAGCCCGAGGCTTCCAAGGTTTACGGATGATACGGGATTGTTGCTGAAGCTGGTTCCATGGTTGTTCCTCACCAGGAACCCGCCCCCTTCGTTGGTGATAAAGGAGTAACAGGTATTGCCATCCTTCACCAGGGTCGGGTAGCTGGGTACGTTCAGCAGGTTGCCGGGGTTCCCTATATTGGTGCCTAACGGGTTCTGAAGGGTGTTGCCGGTGCAGAAGCTCCAGTAGTAGGTGCTTCCCCCGGTTGAGGTGTTGGTGATGGTGACGGGGCTCCCTAGGCAAACGGTATCCGGCGCTGTGAAACTGGCTGTCTGGGCTTTAAGAACGGCGCCCGGCAGAATGAACATCAGTGTGCAGACTGTAACCGCTGCAGGCAGCTTTCTGAAAAAAAGGAGTGGTATCATGCCATGATAATACCCTATAAAGGTAGTAAGTTCTTACGATCCCTGATAATAATTAGTTAATTCAGGTTAATTATTTTATTTATCGTGGTAACTGCCGGAATTTGAGCAGGAACAGTGGGTTTGTCATCCTTTTCCGTAAAAAACGTACCGGAAATTGAACCTGTTCTAATTCCAAAAACGAATCAATCTTTAACCACAATGACACAATGAAGGCAAAATGAACACAAGGAATCCCATGGTGAACATTGTGTAAATCATTGTGAACATTGTGGTTTAATGGACAGCATGGATTTTGGGAAAAGGATTTTCAGTAAAAATGGCCGATAATAAACAGCCCTAATACCAGGAATGGAAAGCCCCTGCAGGAATAATAATAACAACGCTTTATCATCAACCCTGTTCGCCTTCACAGACGCGGTTGGTTCCCTCGGCAACACACAGCTGCAATATTCCTCCAGGGTTGTTCAGGAGGTGGAAAAAAATCTTTACGAAAAATTGGTCTCATGGTTATCCGTGTTATCATTTTCATTTTGCTTGTTTTGATTATGATAGGTAAAAATATATTCGCTTATGTATCAGGCTTCAATACCCGGAAGAAAGCCGAATTAATACCCGATTTGAAAAATTTCATCTTGAATTAACATTAACAGGCGGAAAATTATGTAATTTTGCAAAAAAGAAATCATGAAAAAATACCTATCATTTTTAATTCCGATCGGATCAATCGTGCTTATTTTTTTTCTTGCGGGATTTGGTGGTGATGAATTGAAGAACTCCAACGGTGCTCCCGCCGGTTATACGAATTCGCCTGCCGACGGGCAGAACTGCTCCCACTGTATGGGCGGGTCCGCCGCACCGGTCACAGGCTGGATCACATCCGATGTCCCTGCCACAGGTTATGTTCCCGGGAACACCTATACCATTACCGTAACCGTACCCGGGACAGGAAAAAAGGGTTTTGAAGTTTCCCCGCAAACCCTTACCGGGACATTGGTCGGGACCATGACGGCCGGCTCCGGCAACAAGCTGACAGGGTCGGGCAAATATGTAACCCACTCTGCCGCAATAACCACCAACCCCGCGGTATGGACCTTTCACTGGACTCCTCCGGCTGGAGGGGCGGGCGATGTAACTTTTTACGGAGCCATGGCCATTACCCAGCCGGTTACCAAAACCACCACCCTTACCGTTTCGCAAAGCACGGTGGGAATCCCCGAGTTAACGGGTATGGACTGGAGCTTCTATCCCAACCCCGCCCACGGGAAAATCTTTTTCAAATACGCAGCCACCCAGTCAAAGGCTGCCACGATCGACCTGCTCTCCACCGATGGCAGGATGGTCGGCAGACTGCTGACCACCACGCTCCCAGCCGGATCAGGCGATTTTGAACTCGGCATCAGCCAGCCAGCAGGACTCTACCTGCTCCGGATGACCGCGGAAACGGGCACACAGGTTAAAAAAATCATTATTCAGTGATTTTAACCTGACCGGGGCAAACTGAAAGCCTGGAAAGAGAAATTCCTTTTGACTTTCCTGTGGTTCTGTAGCACTTTGTCCGGTGTAAATTCCTACTTTTGCCGACTGATTTCAACTACTCAACCATGTACGGCAATTTCCAACAGCATCTACAAAAGCAAATCGATTCCATCGTTTCGGAGGGATTGTATAAGAAAGAACGGATCCTGGTCACCCCCCAGGGGGTGGAAATCAGGACCAACCACGGGCAAAAGGTCCTGAACTTCTGTGCAAACAACTATCTCGGCCTCTCCAACGATCCCAGGGTCATGGCCGGGGCGAACTACACCTTCTTCCGCTACGGCTTCGGGATGTCGTCCGTAAGGTTTATCTGCGGAACCCAGCAGATCCACAAGGACCTGGAGGCCAAACTGAGCGAATTCCTCGGGATGGAGGATACGATCCTCTATTCCTCGGCATTTGACGCCAACGGCGGGGTTTTTGAACCCCTGCTGGGAGAGCAGGATGCCATCATCTCCGATGAGCTGAACCATGCCTCCATCATCGACGGGGTAAGGCTTTGCAAGGCACAGCGCTACCGTTACAAAAACAACGACATGGACGACCTTGAAGAGGTTCTCCAGGATGCCGGCCAGGCCCAGTTCAAGCTGATCGTGACCGACGGCGTCTTCTCTATGGACGGCACCATTGCCCAGGTTGACAAGATCTGCGACCTGGCGGACAAATACAACGCCCTGGTTATGGTCGACGACTCACACGCCACAGGATTTGTCGGCAAAACAGGCAGGGGCTCTGTTGAACACTGCAATGCCCAGGGACGGGTGGATATCATCTCCACCACCTTCGGCAAGGCGCTTGGCGGCGCCTCCGGAGGATGCATCTCAGCCAAAAAGGAGATCGTCGAGATGCTGCGCCAACGGTCGAGACCCTATCTTTTTTCAAACACGCTGGCCCCCGCCATCACTGGCGCCACCCTGGAGGTGCTGAACATGCTTTCGGAAACCACCGCCCTGCGCGATAAATTATTCGAAAACACCAAGATGTTCCGCAAAGGGATGGAAGATGCCGGGTTCCGCATTGTGCCGGGCATCCACCCGATCGTACCCGTGCTCTTCGGCCACCTGCCCAACGATGCCAAACTTTCGCAGGAGTTTGCCAATGAACTGCTGGAAGAAGGCATCTATGTGATCGGCTTTTACTACCCGGTAGTGCCGAAAGGCAAATCGAGGATCAGGGTGCAGATCAGCGCTGCCCATTCGATGGAACAGATCGGCTTTGCCCTCGACAAATTCAAAATCGTCGGGAAAAAACTGGGCGCGATCTAGATTTCGGGAAACCCATATTATCTAGCTTTTCTTTTACCGGCCACAGATTCTTACCTGCGACGGCAGATCCATGCCTCAGCCTGTTTTATTCCGGTGTTCGTGGCGTCGGAGTGCGCATAATTGACCCGTCGAGGCGATCAAATGCGTTTTTTTGCCTGGTCGCAGGAGAAGCGGGACCAGGAGAAGGATGATCCGCGAAGGATCATTATTTAACCACAATGACACAATGAAAGCACAATGACCATAAAGAACCCCATTGTGTTCATTGTGTAAATCATTGTGCGCTTTGTGGTTATATTAACCGAACCGAGTTTGGGGACAGGTTTATAAGGAAAAACAACAAAATATTAAGCAGCCTTCCTGTCAAAGAAAATATTTTGCCGGCTCCTGTCACTTCAAAAGAAATTGTAATTTGCATACCATTATGATCTACGGCACAGGAACAGATATCATCGAAGTCGCCCGCATCCAGAAGGTGATGGAACGGGACATCGGGTTTCGCGACAAGATCTTCACCTCCGGGGAGATCGCCTACTGCGAAACGAAAAAAAACAAATTCCAGCACTACGCGGCCCGTTTTTCAGCCAAGGAATCCTTCCTCAAGGCCATCGGGACCGGCTGGCGCTTCGGCATCCGGTTTGCCGACATTGAGGTGTACCATGACGAACTGGGAAAACCCTATATCAGGGCTTACGGCAAGGCGGAAGAATTATTGGCCGATTTGAAAATTTCAAAAATACATGTATCTTTATCGCATCTAAAGGAACTGGCAACTGCTATTGTAATACTTGAAAGCTAAACTGCGGAAAACAATGTTTATGCGCCAAATTCAACGATTCAGTTTTTCTTCCAGGGTTTCTTTTATTTTTCTGCAGACAACTGCCCCACCGGGGCCGGTCCCGTTTTCATCGTTTGCCTTTGTGAAATTTCATCGTGCCGGGGCATTTCCCGGCGCACCGACCTATCCTTCAAAATTGTTCCACCCTTAACATCCATGCCTATGTCGAACATCGGATCTTTTGACGAACGCATTAAAAATTTTAACTGGGATATTGCCGAAAAAGAGCTGGATTATGTGCCGGGCAGCATCATCAACATCGGCTGGTACTGCTCCGACAGGATCTGCCGGATGGGCAAAGCCGAAAAACCGGCCCTGATCTGGGAGGGGTCGACAGGCATTGAAAAACGCTATACCTACAATGACCTGCGCCTCAACAGCAACACCATCGGTCACTTCCTCAGGGAGCTGGGCATCCGGCCCGAAGACCGTGTCTGCCTCTTTATGGACAAGATCCCCGAACTTTATATCGGTTTCCTGGGGATCCTGAAAATGGGCGGCATCGCCCAGCCGCTGTTTTCGGCATTCGGCGACGAATCGCTCTTTGTGCGTCTCGACAACGCCCGGACCACCGCCATCATCACCCAGAAAAAGCATGCCCCCAAGGTGCGCAAGATCATGGATAAGATGCCCTACCTGAAACATATGATCATCGTGGATGCCGACCCCGGCAAGCCCCTGGGCGACCGCGAGGTTGCCTTTGACATGGAAAAGGCTGAAAAGATCGACCAGTTCGAAATCCATCCCACCTATGCCGAATCAGCCTCGGTACTCCATTATACTTCGGGTACCACGGGCCAGCCCAAGGGGGTCAAACATGTTCATTATTCGCTGATCTCGCAATACCTTACCTCGAAATGGGTGCTCGACCTGCAGGATTCCGATATCTACTGGTGCACCGCCGACCCGGGATGGGTCACCGGGACCTCCTACGGCATCATCGGCGCCTTCAGCAACGGGGTGACCCAGTGCGTGCTGGATGCCGGGTTTTCGGCCGACAACTGGTACCGCTTCATTGAAAAGCACAGGATCTCGATGTGGTATTCGGCTCCCACCGCCATCCGGTCCCTGATGAAGGCCGGCGAAGAGGTCATTAAAAAATACGACCTGTCGACCCTCCGTCACCTGGCCTCGGTGGGCGAACCGCTGAACAGCGAAGCGGTCATCTGGTCGGAAAAGGTCTTTGGCAAACCATTCCTTGACACCTACTGGCAAACTGAAACGGGCTCGATCATGATCACCAACTTCCCGGGGATGAAGATAAAACCCGGCTCCATGGGCAAACCCTTCCCGGGCATCACCGCCACGGTGATCGACGCGGAGAGCTTCGAACCCTTCGGCGAAACCGGTAAAATCGGGCTGATCGCCATCAAACCGGGCTGGCCGTCGATGATGCGCACCTACTGGAACAATGAAACCACCTACCAGAACAAATTTAAAAACGGCTGGTACCTGCCGGGCGACCGCTCCAGCATCGACAACGAGGGCTACTTCTGGTTTGTCGGCCGCGACGACGATGTGATCAACACCGGCGGACACCTGGTAAGCCCCTTCGAAGTCGAATCGGCCCTTCTGGAGCATCCCGCCGTGGCCGAATCGGCCGTGGTGGCCAAACCCGATTTCGTGAACATGGAGGTGGTGAAGGCCTTTGTCACCCTGAAACCTGGATTTACCGCCAGCAAGGACCTTGATCTCGACATCATGAATTTTGTAAGGAAAAAGTTATCCCCCCTTGCCATGCCGCAGGAGATCGAATTCATCGATTCGCTGCCCAAGACCAGGAGCGGGAAGATCATGCGCCGCATCCTGCATGCCAAGGAGTGGGGCGAGGCGGTCGGGGATACGTCGACGCTGGAGAATGATGAATGAAAAAGGAATAATGAATATTGAACACCGAATATTGAACACCGAATATTGAACACCGAATATTGAACACCGAATATCGAACACCGAATATCGAACACCGAATATCGAACACCGAATAATGAATATTGAACACTGAATATCGAGTATTGAATATTGGCCGGGATTGATTACCGGTTTCGGCAACCAGCTATTTAACAAGTAATAAACCAAAAAATTAAGGAGAACGAACCTATGGACGAAATGCAGGAAATTATCAAAAATTATGTGATCAAGGAGTATGTAGAGGATGATACGGAGTTGACCTACGATTCCCCGCTGATTTCGGGCGGGATTGTCGACAGTTTTTCAATGGTTTCATTGAAGCGGTTCCTGGAGAACAAATACAACATCTCGATTCCCGACGACAAGGCAACCCCGGATGCCTTTGATTCGGTGAACAAGATCTGCGCACTGGTGAGAGAATATGTCAAATAAAAGGAGGTAACCATGGCTTATACCGACAAA